>Ga0210082_1000023_pt1 | contig 30817 bp, 24 predicted proteins | sample White_ThreeSqA_D_2_FD_185592 | JGI IMG/M metagenome (GOLD analysis project Ga0210082, IMG submission 185592) | Wetland microbial communities from the San Francisco Bay, California, USA, that impact long-term carbon sequestration -... | ecosystem: Environmental > Aquatic > Marine > Wetlands ... | reverse complement strand
GGTGCCTACCCCCCCGCAAAGTTAGACGTTGAATTTCGGGGATTTTATTTTTTATAAAGGAGGGGAGAATAATGTTGCGTCTTACATCTCATCTTGAATTGTTCTTGTTCAGCCCGAAATAATTCTCATTCAACCTGGAATTATTCTTGCAGGCCTTGAATTGTTCTTATACAAGAAAGATATGTTCTTGCTGTTCTAAATATGTTCTCGCTCTTCTAATGATGTTCATCTCATTCCATATATGTCCATGTCCGGCGGAATTTGTTCATCCCATTCTGTATATGTTCTTATCCGTCCGGTTTTTAGATTTAACCATTCAATTTCTGCTCGATTTTGGCCCAGGTGTCCCGCAAGGAAACGGTACGATTAAAAACAGGCTTACCATCCGCACTGTCGGGGTCCAAACAAAAATAACCCTGACGCAAGAACTGGAAATGATCGCCAACCCTCGCTTCTACTAATCCCGGCTCCACTTTACAACCATTCAACACTTTCAACGACCCGGGATCGATATAATCCTTGAACGTCTTCCCCTCCTCCACTTCGTTGGGGTTCTCCCTGGTAAATAAATGCCCGTACAACCGCACCTCGGCATCCACGGCATGTAACGCGGATACCCAGTGAGACGTTCCCTTCACCCTCCGCCCGTCATCGGTCCATCCGCCCCGGCTGGCCGGATCATAGGTACAGTGCAATTGAACGATCTCACCGGTCTTCTCATCCCTAACCACGCGCTCACACTTGATGTAGTACGCATGCTTGAGCCGCACCTCTTTCCCGGGCGAAAGACGGAAATACTTCTTCGGCGGGTCCTCGCGAAAATCATCCCGCTCGATATATATCTCCCGCGAAAACGGTATCTTTCGTGTCCCCGCTCCCGGGTCCTCGGGATTGTTCTCGGCATCGAGCAGCTCCACTTTGCCCTCGGGGTAATTGTCGATGACGATCTTTAACGGTTCCAACACCGCCATCACCCGCCGGGCACGCATGTTCAAATCTTCACGGAGACAATGTTCCAACAATGCGATGTCCACGGTGCTGTCGGCTTTGGCCACACCGACACGCTCGGAAAAATCCCGGATGGACTCGGGGGTGTAACCCCGGCGGCGGAACCCGGACAACGTCGGCATACGCGGATCATCCCACCCGCTGACATAACGGCCTTCAACCAACTCGAGAAGTTTCCGTTTACTCATTACGGTGTAATTAAGGTTCAACCGTGCAAATTCGATCTGCTGCGGATGAAAAATACCCAACTGGTCGATACACCAATTGTACAACGGCCGGTGCGCCTCGAACTCGAGGGTGCAAATGGAATGGGTAATACCCTCGATGGAATCGCTCTGCCCGTGGGCCCAGTCGTACATGGGATAGATACACCATTTATCGCCGGTCCGGTGGTGGTGGGCCTTCAATATCCGGTACAATACGGGATCCCGCATGTTCAAATTGGGAGACGACATGTCGATCTTCGCCCGCAGGGTACGGCTGCCGTCGTCGAATTCCCCGGCACGCATACGCTCGAATAGATCGAGGTTTTCTTCGACAGAACGGTCACGGTACGGGCTGTCTGTGCCCGGACGGGTGAGGGTGCCGCGGTACTGGCGGATTTGTTCGCCATCGAGGTCACAAACATAGGCTTTACCGGCTTTGATCAATTGCACGGCATAGTCGTAGAGTTGTTCATAGTAATCGGAAGCGTAGAACTCGCGGTCTTCCCAATCGAAACCGAGCCACCGGATGTCTTTTTTGATGGCTTCGACGTATTCTTCTTCCTCTTTGCAGGGGTTGGTATCGTCGAAACGGAGGTTGGTTTTGCCGTTGTATTCCCGGGCCAGGCCGAAGTTGAGGCATATGGACTTGGCGTGTCCGATGTGTAAATATCCGTTTGGTTCGGGCGGGAACCGCGTGTGTACGCGCCCGTCGTTTTTATTTTCTTTGATGTCTTTCTCGATAATGACTTTTATAAAGTTTGTCGATGTTCGCTCTGTTTCACTCATGTTAAGTCTCCTATGCCTTCGGCGACCAGGAACCTTTTTGAAAAAAGGTTCCTGGACCTCCAAAAACTTCTTATAAAAAGTTTTTCGGGGGTCCAGGGGGGCGGCTTTTCAAAAAAGCCCCCCTGGCCGCCGGAGGCCTACTCTATAATCTCGATAACCGGTCTCCTTTTGTTTCTCATTAATTTAATCAATAAAATTCCAATAATAAAACCACCCACATGCGCCAGCCAGGCAATACCCGAACCCGAACCCGCATAAAAAAACTGGAAAACAAACCACACGATCAAAAATAAATATGCCGGGATATCCATGAACGTTATAAATATAAAAATAAAGACCAACGTCCGCACCTTCGCATGAGGATACAATATCAAATACGCACCCATTACCCCGGACACCGCCCCACTCGCCCCGATAACCGGCACCACGGAATTAAAATTAAACACCACGTGAATCAAACTCGCCCCTGCCCCCACCGCCAAATAAAAAATAATGAATTTCACCTTCCCCAAATTGTCCTCGATATTGTTCCCGAAAATCCACAAAAAAAGCATGTTACCGATAAGATGCATCAACGAACCATGCATGAAAATCGATGTTAAAATACTCATAAACGGTGTAATGTCCCGCTTATACACCAGCATCCGCCCCAACCTGTCCACCCCGACACGAAGATCGACATTCTCCTGGTGCGTGATCTCATAGGGCACCATGGCCGACTCCGCAATATGAAAATTAAGGGGCTGCCGACTGAAATAATCCTGGTAAATAAATACTCCCACATTGATAACGATCAAAAGAATGGTAACGTAAGCCGTATGCCGCGTGGGATTGTAATCTTTCAACGGGAAAAGCATCTATCTTCCCTCCATATAATCGATAAGACCACCGATCCGCTTTACCGACTCGGCCTTACCGAAAAAAACGAATAAATCGAAAATAGGAGGACTCACCGTCTCCGACGTCAGTGCAAAACGGGCCGCATGGATAAGGTCCGCCGCCTTTAAACCGTTACGATCCGCACATTCGCGCAAACCGCTCTCCACCGATTCCCTGTCAAACGGTTCGATTTGCTCCAATTGAACGGACAGCAATTCCAAATGGCCCTTTATTTCATCATTGGAATACGTCTCGTTTAACCTGACAAGGTCTTCGTTATCGTAATTCAATTCCCCCCTTAAGTAAATATCGAACTTCGATTCGAAATCCGGGAGGATTTTCATCCGCGGTTTGACCAGTTCGATCAGGGCCACCTTCGTTTCCACGTCATATTCCGAATATTTTCGATCCAGGGCTTCGTCTTCCACCAGGAGACCGTAGAGGTCCCTGGAATTTTTCTCCTGGATGGCGCGGGCATTTAAAAATCGCAGCTTGTCGTAATCGAACACCGGGCTGCTCTTCGATAATTTCCCCAGGCTGAACTGCCTTGCCAGTTCCTCCATGGTGAATATCTTTTTACTGTCCGCCGGTATCCATGATAATTGAGAAAGATATGTGATAACCGCCCCGGGAAGATAGCCGCCCTTTTTAAACTCCAGTACCGACGTTTCGCCGTGGCGTTTACTCAACTTTTTTTTATCCGGGCCCAGTATAAGGGGAAGATGGGCGTATTTCGGCGGTTTCAAACCCAGGGCCTTGAACAACAATACCTGCTTAAAGGTGTTGGAAATATGATCGTCCCCGCGTATAACATGGGTAATGCCCATGTCGCTGTCGTCCACCACCACGGAAAGATGATACGTCGGGGAGTCGTCGGATTTCAAGATCACAAAATCCTCCAGTTCCGCGTTTTCACTTTTCATCTCCTTGTGAAGCGAATCTTTGAAATAAGTGACACCTTCGGGGATAAGGAAACGGATCACATACGGGACCTTTTGTTCCAGTTTTTCATTGACCTGTGGTTCCGTCAAAGCCAGGCAGCGGCGGTCGTATTTGAATATTTTTTCATCCGGCGGGCCGGTGTTTTTTCGTTCCTCTATTTCTTCCGGCGTGCAAAAGCAGCGGTACGCTTTTTTTTCTTCCAGGAGGCCCAGCGCGGTTTTTTTATAGAGATCGAAACGTTGGGATTGGTAAAACGGGCCTTCATCCCAGTGTATTCCCAGCCACCGGAGCCCCTGGAGTATCTCGTCCGCCATCTCTTTCGAGGAACGTGAAACATCCGTATCCTCGATGCGGAGAACAACTTTTCCTTCCTGGTTCCGGGCAAAGAGATAATTAAAAAGCGCGGTACGCACACCCCCAATATGTAAATGACCCGTGGGGGAGGGGGCAAAACGTACGGTAATCATCGGGACAACATCTCCCTCTGTCTTTCGACGACGTAACGCATGATCTTATTCCTATAATATTTCAATTGCCTGTTTTTCTCTCCCTCGATGAATTGCACCCCCCAGATAAGAATTTCCGTATTTTTATACCGCCGTTTATTCCTGACTTCGCACCGGATTTCCATATTTTGCATGTCTTTCCTGAGCCTGAAATCGGCATCGATGACATCCCCTTTTTCCAGGGGAAATTGTTTTTCTCCCGGTTTTGCTCTCAGGGAGAACCCGCCGCCGGAGATATCGATCATATGCCCCTGGAAGTCTTTCGGCGCGTTTTCTTCCGGCCCCGACATGATGGGGGTCCCGGAATCTTTTTCAAATATGTTGAATTTCACGATAACGTGGGGACGCATGGCGGCCGGAACCCTGAAATATTCCCTCTTTTCCCCATCCTGCAGTTCCACGGGTATGGAAATCCTGGCTGCATGGACCACGGTTCCCTGCATATTGAAGGTAGTGTGTTCCAATATTTGGGATGGAAAAAGGTACCTGAAATTTTTGTAGGTAAAGAAAATCTCGAAGTGTTCGCTCTTTGAAACAGGTTTCGCGCCGTGAGTTTCAGGTGACGGCATGTCGATAATAATGAATTTCTCTTTCAGATCGATATCCAGGAATCGGCTTTTGTAGACAAAAATTTTTCCATTGTCTTTCACATTTAAAGTAATATTTTCATTTAATTCGCAGCTTTCGATCAGGGCTTTTTTTTCCAGTTGACTCAGCATATCACTTATTATCTCAACGTTTTTTTAATAAGTCTCTATATTACCATCTCCCGGTTATTTTTTCAAATTTTTTCTTTTATTGCAATTGCTTTTTAGATCTCGGTTCCGTTTTCTTCCAGGTCGTCATCTTCGCCGTTCTGGGCCTTTACTTTTTCAACCGATACCAGCTTATCGTCCGCTTTCAGGTTAATGATCTTAACCCCCTGGGTGGCCCGGCCCTGTGGCCGGATGTTCGATGCATCCTGTTTTATCAATTTACCCTGCATGGAAGATAAAATAAGTTCACTATCGTCGCCCAGGGTAAGAAGACCGATCACTTTACCCAATCGCTCGTTTATCTTGATGTTGATCAATCCTTTCCCGCCCCGTCCTTGCAGCCGGTAAAGAGACAGTTCCGACTTTTTACCGATCCCGTTCTCCGTGACCGTTAAGATGTATTTATCTTCTTTCGTAATAATATCGGCGCCAACCACATAATCGCCCTTAGCCAGTCGAATACCGATAACACCCCGACCCGTCCGCCCGATTTCCCGGACCTCTTCTTCGTTAAACTTTATCGCTTTTCCAAGAGACGTTCCGAGAATGATCTCATTTTCACCGTCGGTGATTTGCGCCTCGAAGAGGGAATCGCCTTCTCTTACATCGGCCGCGATGATGCCGTTTACCCGCGGTCGGGAAAAGGCGGAAAGCGACGTCTTTTTCACATAGCCCTGCCTGGAAAAGAGCATGATGTACTTATCCGAGGGAAACTCCTTGACATTGATCACCGAACAGACTTTTTCATCTTCCGTGATGCCGATAAGACGGTTGATCGGTTTTCCCCGGCTGGTGGTATCGCCTTCGGGAATATCGTATACTTTTTTCCAGTACATGTGACCCATCTCCGTAAACACAAGAATATAATCGTGCGAATTGGCCACAAAAACACGGGAGATCACGTCTTCCTCTTTCAAACTTACTCCCTTCCTACCCATGGTCCCACGGTGCTGCGTCTTGTAGGTACTGAGAGTGGTTCGTTTTATATACCCCTTCTGGGTGAAAAGAATAACGAAATCTTCTTCTTTTATGAGGTCTTCTTTGTCGATATCCTGGAGCTCCTGCTCGATAATAGTGGTTCTCCGCTTATCGCCGAACTGCTCGCTTACCTTCCGCATTTCCTCTATGATCAAATCTAAAAGCATCCGCTCACTGGATAACAACTCCTTTAAATACGCGATCAGTTTCATCAACTCCGCGTATTCCTCTTCCAATTTATCGATTTCCAGGCCCGTTAACCGGTACAACTGCATATCCAATATGGCATCCGTTTGAACCGATGTTAAGGGCAATTGGGCCATTAAACTCGTTTTGGCCTCATCCCTGTTCTTCGATGCACGGATGATCTTGATCACAAGGTCCAGTTTATCCAGTGCGATCTTTAACCCTTCGATAATGTGCGCCCTTTTTTCGGCTTTATCCAGGTCGAAAAGCGAACGACGGCGGACAATCTCTTTCCGGTGACCCAGGAAATGGTTAAAATAATCTTTCAAATTGAACTGCTTGGGTTGGTTGTTGGCTATGGCCAGTAAATTTATTGAAAACGTGGTTTGCAGTTGGGAATATTTGTACAACGTGGTCAATATCAACTCCGGGATTTCGTCCCTTTTCAGCTCGATCACAATCCGCATACCGTCGCGGTCGGACTCGTCCCGCAGCTCGTGGATACCCGTTATCCTTTTTGTTTTCACCAGGTGAGAGATCGTCTCAAGAATTTTCGACTTGTTCACCTGGTAGGGAATTTCAGTGACCACGATCTTTTGCCTTCCTTTCTTATCCGTTTCGACATGGGACTTGGAACGAACGATAATGGTCCCCCTTCCGGTTTCATAGGCCTGCCGTATGGAATATTTCCCATAAATATAGGCCCCGGTGGGAAAGTCGGGTCCTTTAAGAATGTCCACCAGTTCGGAAATCCCGGTATCCTGGTTCTCTATGTAATAAATAAACGCATCGATCAATTCCGTTATATTGTGGGGGGGAATGGAAGTCGCCATTCCAACGGCAATACCGGAACTCCCGTTGAGCAGCAGCGTGGGCAGCACGGTGGGAAATATCAACGGCTCTTTCAGGGAACCGTCGTAGTTGGGCTGATAATCGATGGTATTTTTATCGATGTCCGTTAACAGTTGGTTGGTTATCCTGGACAGCCGGACTTCCGTATACCGCATGGCAGCGGGGGGATCACCGTCGACAGAGCCGAAATTCCCCTGGCCGTCCACCAACGGGTAACGTAATGAAAAATCCTGGGCCATCCGAACCAGGGTATCGTAAACCGCCTGGTCGCCGTGGGGATGATACTTACCGATAACATCACCCACGATACGGGCGGATTTCTTATAAGGCTGGTTGAAATGCGTACCGGTCTGGTGCAGTGAAAAAAGGGTGCGCCGGTGAACGGGTTTGAGTCCGTCGCGGATATCCGGGATGGCCCTCCCGATAATGACACTCATGGAATAATCGAGATAAGAGGTCTCCATCTCGTTTTCGATAGTCACGTTTTCAATCTTTCCGGCATACGTTATTTGAGTATCTTCCGTATCTTCCGTTTCTTCTTTCCCGTTGGTTTCTTCGGGTTCGTTTAATTCGTTTTCATTTTCCTTTTCCATTGTTTAATCCTTAAGGGGTTATATGTCGAGATTTTTGACATTTAAGGCGTTCTCCAGGATAAAATCCTTCCGCTTGGCCGAATCATTACCCATTAACGTATCGAATATGATCTCGCTCTTGTAAAAATCGTTGATGTTCACTTTTAAAAGCGTCCTGTTTTCGGGGTCCATGGTGGTCTCCCACAACTGGGAAGGATTCATCTCCCCAAGTCCCTTATACCGCTGGATATAAAGCCCCTTTTTGACTTTTTCAAACAAAAGGGCAACCAATTCCATCCGGGTGGGCACTTCAAACTCATCGCCGCCGATCTTACCTGAAAACGGTGGGTTGGGATACTCCTTCAACTTTTCGTGGGCCTCGTTGACCTTGGAAAATAAAGGACCGGTTAAATAATCCCAGTTAATCGTACGATGGTTAATAATGCCGTTAAATTCATAATCGATATCCAGGGCGTAGGATTCGTGCTCTTCGTCGTAACTCCGGGTAACGGTACGAATAGAGTCCACCTGGCGGAGTTTTTCGGCGATTCGTTCGGTTTCCTGCTCATCGTCGAAAGCATCCTCGCACCGAATCCATTCGAGCAGCCGGGTAGTCAACTTCCTGGGCATTCCCCGTTTCTCAATCCGATTGATCAGGGAATCCCGCTTATTTATTAATTTAATGAATTTTACCAGTTTCCCACCCTTCAGAACATTCTCTTTTTTTTCATCCAGGTAAATGACGGCTTCATCGCCCATCCGGCGCAGCATGTAGTTTTCCTGCTCTTTTTCATTTTTTAAATAGGTCCTGGTCTTTCCTTTTCTAACAAGATAGAGCGGCGGTTGGGCCAGGTACAGGTAACCCCTCTCGATCAGGGGCCGCATATGTTTAAAAAAGAAGGTCATCAACAACGTACGTATATGCGATCCGTCCACATCGGCATCGGTCATTAAAATAACCTTGTGATACCTCAACTTTTCGACATCGAAATTTTCTTTACCGATTCCCACTCCCAGGGCGGCGATAATGGTCTTGATCTCGGCGTTTTCCAGCATCTTGGAAGTGGTGGCTTTTTCAACGTTCAGGATTTTTCCCTTCAGGGGTAAAATAGCCTGGAAACGCCTGTTCCTTCCTTGTTTTGCCGATCCTCCGGCGGAATCTCCCTCCACCACGTAAATCTCGCTGTTTTTCGGGTCTTTGGATTGACAATCCGCCAGCTTACCCGGCAAGGAAGTGCTTTCCAGTAAATTGGATTTCCTTACCAGGTCCTTGGCTTTCCGGGAGGCCTCCCTGGCCTGGGCGGCGAGGAGAGACTTATTAATAATGGATTTTGCCACGCTTATGTTTTCTTCAAAGAACTCGATCAACTTCTCATTGACAAAGGATTCCACGATGCCTTTTACTTCGGAGTTCCCAAGTTTGGCCTTTGTTTGCCCTTCGAACTGGGGTTCTTTAATACGGACGGAAATAACCGCCACCAATCCTTCCCTTACATCCTCGCCGGAAAAACTACTTTTAAAGTCCTTTTTTAAGTTGTTCGACTGGGCAAAATAATTAATACTGCGGGTAAGGGCACCTTTAAAGCCGGTAAGATGGGTCCCGCCCTCGACCGTATTAATATTATTGACAAAAGAAAGAATGGTTTCATTATATGCGCTGATATATTGAAATGCGACTTCAATCTCGGCGTCCTCGTTTTGAGTGGATAAAAAGACGGGCTTTTCGTTAATTTTCTCCCTGGTACCGCAAAGATAACTGACATATTCCTCGATGCCCCCTTCATAATAGAATATCTCTTTCTTATCTTCTTCGGTGCGTTCATCGGTGAGGGTAACGGTAAGGCCGCGGTTTAAAAATGCCATTTCCTTTAAACGTTTGGATAAAATATTGTAGTCGAATTCGCAGGTTTCAAATATCTCTTCATCGGGCCAGAAGGTGACTTTTGTCCCCCGTTTGGACGTTTTTCCCAGTTGTTTGAACTCCGTGACCGGGTCACCGGTTTCATACCTTTGATGATACGTATGGCCGTTTCTTTTTATTTCCAATTCCAGTTTCGAGGAAAGGGCGTTTACCACCGAGATACCGACCCCGTGAAGTCCGCCGGCGACTTTGTAGATACTGCTGTCGAATTTTCCACCGGCATGTAGGGTGGTCATAACGACTTCGGCGGCGGACTTTCCTTCATCTTTAAACATATCCACGGGTATCCCCCGCCCGTTATCGATAACGGTAATGGAATTGTCAAAGTGAATGATCACGTCGATTCGGTCACAAAACCCGGCCATGGCTTCATCCACGGAGTTATCCACTACTTCGTAAACCAGATGGTGCAGCCCCATGGAACCGGTACTCCCGATGTACATGGCGGGCCGTACCCTTACGGCTTCAAGTCCTTCCAGTACTTTGATACTGTCGGCACTGTATTCGTTATCTATATTTTGCGTACTTGCACTGTTACTCTTATCGGCAGCCACTTTTAATTCTCCTTTTTTAGCTCGATCAACCGGTCAAAGCCATTACTTTCGGTCACCGATGTTGCAATAACCTGCATATCGGGACAGTTCTCTATTAAAAATTCGATGTTCCCGGCATCGATGGCGGTATCGAAATCATCCACCAGGAAAACAGGGTAATCATTTTTTCGTGCCTTAAAAAACTCTATGAAGGCAATATATATAATCAGTAGATTTATCTTTTTTTCGCCGGAAGAAAAAAATTTTAGGTTCTTCCGGTTCGAATGTATTTCAAAATTATCCAGGTGGGGTCCGATCAACGAGCGTTTAGCTATTATTTCAGCTTGTATGAGTTTCTCCAGCTTTTGAAAACAGGTCCCCCGGTTATCCGGTTCTACCGGGAACGACGGCAAATACCGGACACGCGGCCCGGTACCGAATTTACGATCTATCTCTTCGTTGAGACTTTCGATGAACTCCATTTTTATTCCTGTAATCTTTTGCGACATTTCACCTATTATTTTATTCCAGCTTCGAATTTCATCTACATTCACCCTGGTTTTCAATAGATAATTTTTTTGCTTTAACGCCTTATTATAACTCAAAAGAGCGTGTAAGTAAAGCGGATTTACCCCGAATATAAACCGGTCCATCAACTTCCGGATATAGGTCCTGCTCTCGATGTAGAGATTGTAATTGGAGGACGAAAAAATAAGGGGGTAAAGATAACCGTTGACATCGAAAATAGTGGATTTTTTATCGTTCATTTGCAAAGAAAAATTTCCTTCATAAACGGCGTTGACGGTGTTGACGCGGCCGCCGGGATCGACGACTTCGGATTGAAGTAAAAACCGGGGGGAACCGTTTTTGACGATATCCGCCTTCTTTACATTTAAAAAAGATTTCCCGAAACCCAACATAAATACGGCTTCAAGAACGGAGGTTTTTCCCGCGCCGTTAACTCCGTGGATTAAATTCTTCCCCCTGCAAAATGAGACCCGGTACTCGTTTAGATTCCTGAACCCGATGATTTTAAGGTTTTGTATAACCAACTCCCACCATCCATGCTTTCGATTCCCGGGAACTCGAATTGTTTAAATATTGAGCGGCATGACCACGTAAATAAAATCGACATCGTCGGAATCGTCGAGGGGTTTGAATATAAATGAGCTTTCGCTGTCGTTCATAGAGATTTCAATTTCTTTGGAATCGATGTGGGTTAAAAAATCGATGATAAAATTCCCGTTAAATGCCACTTCAACGGCGGGGTGTGGATATTGAATATCGAGTTCTTCATGGGCTTCGCCTTTTTCAGGGGTCGTTCGTTCCAGGAACAGTTTATTTTCTTCAAACCTGAATACGACACCGTTATTCCGCGTTTTGAAAATCTGTACACGGCGCAAGGTCTGTAGAATTTCTTCAGTATCGATAACGGCTTTAAATTGGGTTCTATCAGGGATCACTGCCTTGTAATTGGGGAATTTCTGGTCGATGATGCGTGAAGATAAAATCCTATTGTTGTATTTGAAAAACAGGTTGTTTTTATCAAAACTGAATTCCAGTTCACCCTCTTCGGCGATCTTGACCAATTCCAGGAGAGTTTTCCGGGAGACGATAAACTCAAGGGGTGAGTCGATATAATCTTCCTGGATATAAAAAAGGTAAGCCAACCGGTGCCCGTCGGTGGCGGCAATTTCCAACCTGTTCTCGGTAATGGTCATTAAGGCCCCGCCCAGGTTGAATTTCATTTCCGGGGAAATTATGTAATAGCTCTTGTTGATAATGGATGCGAATTTTTTCATTAAGATTTTGGATGAAGATGAAAAATCCGACACCGGTAATTGGGGGTAATCCGAAGACTGCAGGCCCAGTAATTTGTACTTGCTGGTTTTTCGCTCGTTTGTGATCACAATTTGAAGGTCGTTGTTCTCGGAGATTTCCACAAGACCTTCCGGCATCTTGGAGATCAATTCGTACAGGTCTTTTCCATTGACGGTAAAGGTACCCGGTTCTTTCACTTCCACGGGAATGGTTGAGCTCAGGCCGATTTCAAGGTCGGTGGCTACCAGTTCGAGAAATCCCTCTTCAAGAGCAGTGATCTTAATATTCTGCAAGATATCCATCAGGGACTTTTTTTCAAAGACGCCCTGAAAGAGCCTTAACTCTTCGGCAAATTGAGACTTTTCCACAAAAATGTTCATTTTCAACCTCTTCTTTTATATTATATTAGTAGATGATATCACAATATAAAAAGAAAGAAAAGAATGTCCTGTGAAAAAGTGGAAAATTTTTAAAATGCCTGTGGAGAAACAGTATGGACTGAGGAAAGAAATGTGGAAAAAAGTTGATCGTTGTGGAAAAGTTTGGAAATTGAAAAAACCTTCAATGTTTTCAACAATTGTGGATATTTAATGCCTTCGGCGACCAGGGGGGCTTTTTTGAAAAGCCGCCCCCCTGGACCCCCCGAAAAACGTTTGATTATTATGCGCCCGTGTGGCAGGATGCTGTGAGACCGATTCCATTATTAGTCCGCATATAGGCCCCCCGTGCCGCGGGGTTACTCTTCGAAGAATTTCAGGTAGGATTTTAATTTACGTTCAAATTCGGGATCGGTCTCCAACATCTGCTCGATCTTTTTAATCGAATGAAGGACCGTGGAATGGTGTTTACCGCCGAATTGATTCCCGATCTCATTCAACGGCGTTTTTGTTTTCTTTTTGGTTATATACATGGCGATCTGACGAGGATGTGCAATTTCCCGTTTATTGCTCTTTGAAATCAGGTCACTCTTTTTGATTTCGAACTTTTGTGCGATAAATTCCTGGATGCGCTCAATAGTGATCTCTTTTTTGCGAACCGGGATAATCGGCTTCAACGCCTCTTTGGCGAACTCCAGGGTAATTTTACTGCCCGACGCATCGGCATATTTTAAATTGGCCACACCGATCAAACGGTTCAATGCACCTTCCAGGCGCCGGACATTGGCCTTAATTGCGGAAGCGAGATAATACAATACATCGTCGGGTATTTCAAAATCGCTATTGATCATGTACTGTCGTTCGGTAAGTTTGTTTTTTAAGATGGCCAGCCGGCCTTCAAGATCGTAATGAAGGATGTCGGCTATGGCCCCCCATTCAAAACGGGATTTTATACGGTGTTCCAGGTCGGGAATATTGTCAGGGTGTTTGTCGGAGCATAAAACGATCTGTTTCGGCAGCTCGATCAATTTATTAAAGATGTAATAGAATTGTTCGCTGGTACCTTCCCACTTGGTAATATACTGGATATCGTCGATAAGGAGCACATCAACCGAAGTATATTTTTTTATAAAATCGGGCCGTTTATTGAGACGGTTGTATTCGACGTATTCGTGCATAAATTCATTGCTGGTGGAATAGATGACTTTCTTGCTTGAATTATTTTTTAGAATTCGGTTCCCGATTGCATGGAGCAGGTGGGTTTTTCCCAATCCCACATCACTATAAATGTAAAGGGGATTATAGGATTTGGCGGGAAATTCGGAAACACTGTGGGCAAAAGAATAAGCCATCCTGTTTTGATCCAACTGGACAAAGTTTTCAAAGGTATACCTGGATTGAAGGTTCGAACGAGAATATGCCCCGGTTTCTATTTTACCCGGGGCAGGAGTTGTGTTTTCCTCTTCATAGTCGTCCTCATCGTCGTAAAGTGAGACAAGTTTAAGACAGAAGTTGAATTCTTTTTTGGTGTGCTTGTTGATTTTTTCCAGGAGGTTCTGTTTAATCCAGAGGGTTTTTTTCCTGTCCGGTGAACCGACAAAAGCGATATTGTTCTTGGTCCCGATATAGGTAAGCGGAAGAATCCATTTTTCATAAGTGGGTTTATCCAGGATGTTCTGTAGATAATTCTTTGTCAGTTCAAAATCGTCCATTTTTTCTTTTAACAAGTTGACCTCTTATTCATTTTCATTTTTCACTGTAATGCCCAGACGCTATTTTTTCCACAATTATATCCACAATTGTGGAAAAGTTCTCTCTGCCTTGTCGTTTAAGTTTGGTTTATGCTGCCCAATTCATTCCGGTTTCAGCACGTCCATAATCATAATTAAAATGTTTGTAGATGTCAAGAGTAGAAATAAAAAAAAATTTTTTTATTTATTTTTAATCGGATTTCGGTTAAGATAGTGTGGAGTGAGAAAAAATATAAAAGAGCGAACAGGAATAGAATAATGACGGAAGAAGAGACACATCGTCAGTCCGGTTTAAAAGTTTTTTTTGTGAAGATACTCGCGGTGGTGGCAATAGTGGTTATCATATTTTCCCCGTACCTGTTAATCCTTGATTTCAGGAAGTACTTGCCTTTCGTTATAACCGTATGGGTTATTTCCGCCGCATACTTCATGTTTGTGAAAGTGAGGAAGGATAACGAGGAGAAAGAAGCCAGAAGGGAATCCGACGGCGAGAAGTGAAAGATGAGGGAAAAAATGTTTCACGTGAAACATTTTTTGGTTTCGTTTGATTTCGCCGGTATTTCGCCCGGGATTAAAAAAGGTATTAGGGGAAAGATGGGGGATGTGTTATAATGTCGATTGAATGAATTGAGCACCATGCCAATTTGAATAAACGATCACTATGAATAAACGAGAAGAAATTAACATCGATGTTCGAGAAAGCGCCGATAGGCTGTCCATATTAACCTACGTCGATATTTTGTGGGAGTTCAATGAGAAAATCAACCTGGTCTCGCGTCGAATGTCGGCGGAAGGTCTGGGGCAATTGTTGAATGAATCCCTTTTTTTGAACGGGTTTATTTCCGAAGGAAACGATACTGTGGTGGATGCGGGGAGTGGGAACGGTATCCTGGGGATTCCAATCGCCGTGATCGATAAAAATAAAAAAATTGTGCTGGTGGAAACCAGGAAGAAGAAAATCGCTTTCCTCGAAGAGGTGAAAAATAGAATGGATTTGTCGAATGTCGAGGTTGCGGGCGAAAGTATCGAAGAATATCTTAAAAAAAATATAAAAAAACACAGGACGTTGATCGCTCGCGGGTTCCCTGAACTTGCGGCGTTTTGTGGTTTTGTCGAAAAAGGATATATCGATGAAGCGGTTTTGATTACGTCCGAAAATAAAATAAAAAAAAATGAAAAACGTCTGGAAAGTGTGAAAAAAAAAATTTATAATGTTTCCTTACGAACGTATTTAAAAATTTTAAAATTGGAGAAAAAAACTCGTGAAGAAAAAAGAATGTGAAATCATTGCTATTGCCAACCAAAAAGGCGGCGTGGGAAAAACAACCACCGCGATCAATCTCGGGGCCTCACTGGCAATCGCCGAAAAAAAAGTCCTTATTATCGATGTCGATCCCCAGGCAAATACCACCACGGGCCTCGGCATCGATAAAAAAACCGTCGAAAATGATATTTATTCGTTGATCGTGGAGAAAAGTACCATCGAAGACGTTATCATGGACCACGAATTAAGGTTTATGAAAATTATTCCCTCTTCCCGGAACCTGGCCCGCCTGGAACTTGAAGCGGCATCGGAACCGGATAATCATCTCTATCTAAAAAACATCGTCGATAAAATCCAGGATCAATACGATTATATTATTGTCGACTCTCCTCCATCATTGGGTATTATTACCATTAATGCCCTGACCGCGGCAAATAGTGTTTTAATCCCTATTCAAACGGAATATTACGCACTGGAAGGTCTTTCGGATTTAATGGGGACCATTGAACGGACAAAAGAAAACTTTAATCCCGGTCTCGAGGTCAAGGGAATTCTCCTGACAATGTATGATGAACGTACCAATCTTTCCAAACAGGTGGAAGAGGAATTAAGGAAATATTTTAAAACCAAAGTCTATCGCGCCATCATTCCCAGGAATATCCGGTTGTCCGAAGCACCCAGTTTCGGGAAACCCATCCAACTCTATTCCATAAAGTCCGCCGGTTCACAGGCGTATATATCACTGGCAAAGGAGATATTGAATCAATGAAACGGAAGGTCTTAGGAAGAGGAATAGAAGCGATTATTACCAATACGCCTTCCCCGGTGGAAACGACGGTGGAAAAGGGCTATCTTGAACTGGATATCGATATGATTTATCCGAACCCGTATCAACCCCGTAAAAAGTTCAGTACGGAGAAGATAAAGGAGTTGGCGGATTCATTAAATGAAAGCGGCATGATTCAACCGGTGGTGGTTTTTAAGGATGCCGAGGATGACGGTAAGTTTTATTTAATGGTAGGGGAGCGCCGGTGGCGCGCCGCACAGTACCTTAAATGGAAAAAAATCCCGGCCATCATTAAAGACATCACCCGCGATGAAGTAATCGTGGGCGCATTGGTGGAAAATATCCAGAGAGAAGACCTGAATGCCATCGAAGTGGCCGAAGGTATTGAAATGCTGATACGTGAAATGGGTCTTACACAGGAAAGAGCCGGTGAGCGTCTGGCCATGAACAGGAGTACATTGACCAATTACTTGCGGCTGTTGAAATTACCCGAAGCCGTCAAACAAAGCGTTATCGGCGGGACCATCTCACAGGGACATGCCAGGGCCATTCTTGCCCTGGAAGATAATACCGATATCCTGACCGCTTTATCGAAAGTATTGAAAAACAATCTATCCGTCAGGCAGACGGAGACAATGGTAAAGAGTTTCCATACCCATCGCGGCACGGCTAAAATTGAAAAGGACCCGGATATCGCTAAAACGGAAGATAAATTGTCACGGAAATTTTCCACCAAAGTAAAACTTCACTATTCGAAAAAAGGGTCCGGTAGGGTAGAGATTTTTTTTAACCAGGTAGAAGAATTTGATAGAATTTACAAGCTACTATTTAACGAAGAATAAATTAAGGAGCAAAAAATGGTAAAAAACGAATCATTTGGAAAAGTGAGTGGATTTATAGACAAAGACACTGAAATTGTCGGTGATATCCGTTTTAAGGATTCCTTTCGAATCGACGGTAAATTCAAAGGGAAAATCCTTTCGGGAAGCTCGTTGATAATCGGCGAAACCGGGGATGTCGAGGCGGATATCGAAGCCGGGAGTATTTCCATCAACGGGCGGGTGAAAGGAACATTGGGTGCCACGGAACTGATCGAGATTTTCTCACAGGGACGGGTCATCGGGAAGATGGTCACACCCAAGTTGATCATAGAAGAAGGGGCTTTTTTCCAGGGTTCCTGCCAGATGGAAATGAAAGCCTTAGAGAACAAAGAAAGCGAAATCGTTGAAAAATCCTTTGACTAAGGATTAATGAAAATAGCAGCTATTATCCCGGCACGATATAGTTCCAGCCGATTTATGGGGAAACCCCTGGCATTAATTGCGGGAAAACCCATGATCCAGCGGGTCTATCTCCAGGCGTCCAAGTGTAAACAATTCTCCGATGTTATTGTTGCAACGGATGATGAACGTATTGCGAGGGTGGTGGAAGCCTTCGGAGGTCATGCGGTTCTAACGTCTCCCCGGCACGGTTCCGGCACCGAACGGTTGTGGGAGGTCCTGGAAAACCGCGATTTCGATGCCGCGGTCAATATCCAGGGGGATGAACCCATTGTTTCGGAAAAACTGCTCACGCAGGTGTGCCGGGAGTTGGAGTCCGGTTTACATGACGTGGTGACGGCTTTCTATCTTAACACATCTTATGACGATTACTTGTCCCGGAATGTCGTAAAGGTAGTCATGGACCAATCGTTTTATGCCCTCTATTTTTCCAGGGCATCCATTCCATCGGTGGAAAAAAAGGACTTTTCCGGTTTTTTTCAACATATCGGACTTTACGGTTATTTGAAGAGTGCGGTGGAAACGTTCATAAATTTTCCGGCTTCCCCATTGGAGAAAAAAGAAAAATTGGAACAACTGCGTTTCCTGGAAAACGGTATATCCATCAAAGTTATCCGGAGCCGGTACCGTGCCCTGGGCGTGGATGTACCGGAAGATATAGAGCGAATTGAAAAAATATTAAAAGAGGAAAATTTAAGAGAGGACGATGAATAGAACAAAATACATTTTTATCACGGGTGGGGTGTTGTCTTCGTTGGGTAAGGGAATAGCGGCGGCATCCATCGGTAACATATTGGAATCTTACGGTTTTTCAATCACGATTATTAAACTGGACCCTTATTTAAATGTCGATCCCGGGACCATGAGCCCGTTTCAGCACGGCGAAGTATTTGTCACCGATGACGGTGCGGAAACCGACCTGGATTTGGGCCATTATGAGCGGTTTACTTCCGCGGTGACGTCCCAGAGGAACAACTGGACTTCCGGGCGTATATACGACAATGTGATTCAAAAAGAACGGCGTGGGGATTACCTGGGTAAAACGGTCCAGGTCATCCCGCACGTGACGGATGAGATCAAGGGGGCTATCAGGCAGATGGAGGGGGAGTACGAGTTTATCCTGGTGGAAATCGGTGGTACGGTAGGGGATATCGAGAGCTTGCCGTTTCTTGAGGCCATTCGTCAAATCGGGCTGGAGCTGCCGGTGGAAGACAGGATTTTTATTCACCTGACACTGGTCCCGACAATGAATACCACGGGGGAGTTGAAGACGAAGCCCACGCAGCATAGTGTTAAAGAGCTTCGGGGGATCGGAATTCAGCCGGATTTTTTGCTTTGCCGCGCGGACTCTCCTATTCCCGACGACCTTAAGAGAAAATTGGCCCTGTTTACGAACCTGAGGGTAGAGAATATTGTAAGTGCAAAGGATGTGGGTAATATTTATGAGATTCCGTTGATCTTTAAAAAGGAGGGATTGGGTTTATCTATTTTGAGAAAAATGCGCCTTGAGATGCGGAAGGATGATTCGGAGAAATGGGAAGCCTGGGTGAATAATTCCGCTTCTTTGAGAGGCGAGGTGACGATCAGTATTGTTGGGAAATATGTGAAGTTGGGGGACTCTTATAAAAGTTTGTTTGAGGCCCTTTGTCATGCGGGTATTGAAAACGGTGTAAAGGTAATCCTGGACAGTGTGGAATCGGACGACTTGTTGGACATGGATGTTGAAGAGGCGTTCAGGAAGAGTAGCGGGATATTGGTGCCCGGTGGGTTTGGGTTTCGCGGGGTTGAGGGGATGATCAAAGCCGCGGAGTTTGCCCGGTTGAATAGGGTTCCTTATTTCGGTATTTGTTTGGGGATGCAGGTTGCTTCGGTGGAATTTATCAGGAATGTGGCGGGGTTGAAGGATGCTCATTCCATGGAGTTTATAGATGAAACGACGAATAAGGTGTTTCTTAAGTTAAAGGAGTTGGTAAATATTGAGGAGATGGGGCATAATATGCGATTGGGTGAATTTTCGTGTGTGTTGAAGAAGGGAACGCTCAGTCGTACGATTTACAAGACGGAGAAAATATCTGAGCGGCACCGGCACCGGTATGAGTTCAATCCGAAGTATGAGAGTGTGTTGGAGGAGAACGGTATGGTGATCAGTGGGAAGAACCCGGAAAGGGATTTGGTGGAGATGGTCGAGTTGCCGGATCATCCGTGGTTTGTGGGGTGTCAGTTTCACCCGGAGTTTAAGTCCCGCCCGTTGAAGCCGCATCCGTTATTTGTCTCGTTTATTAAAGCCGCGAAAGATTTCAAGAGCAAAAGATAAAAGAAATGCCTTCGGCGACCAAAACCCTTTTTGAAAAAAGGGTTCGCCGGTTCGGACTCCCAAAAACTTTTGTCTATAAATTCTTGCTGAATCGAAACTGGTGGGGAAACAAAAAGAGATTGGCACATAACCGGCCGATGGTATATGCACACGCGGCAGCCACCACCCCGACAAAATCAAGCTGCTCGATTGTAATATATAGAACGGCGATTATGCTTAACACTTCGATTGCCGTGGCCAGGGAAATAGGGGCAGTATGCTTAATCGTCACCAGGATAGACCGTTGAACCGAGATCAACACCGTCAACGCCGGCAACAACACCAATATCCGCGTGGGAAGATAAGCAAAAGATGCCAACTCCAAACTCAAACCCGAAACGGAATGAAACCACAACCGCGCAACCGGCGTAAACCCCACCAACGCCCCCCCGGCCAAAACACCCATCCCAATAAAAAAAGCAAAATTACGAAGCAAAACATAATTCTCCCTATCTTCACCCATCAAAGCAATTACCACCTCCTGGTAAGACAACCCCAGGCTCCTGAAAATAAAAAAAAGCGAATTCACCACCGGCAACACCGCCAACGACTCAATGGGAAACCGACTCTTCCCCATAAAAAAAGTCACCATGGGATGCACCCCCAACGAAAGAATAGCCATTAACGCAAGCGGATAATAAAATCCCGTAATGAACCGGTAAGTAAGTGGAAGCGTTTTATTTTCCCCGGAAGGCTGCGTTTCCAACAACTTTTTCATCGCACCGTGAACCATGATTCGGCTGGCAATCGCCTCGCAGGTTACACCCATGGACAGCGCCGCCGCCCCCACATAAGCGCCGGGTAACCCCGCGAGATTGAGCACCAATGCAGTCACCGCCATCGACGTCACCCGGACAACCGTCCCGTACGCCACACGTCTCGTTAAATTATAACGAATTAAGATACCCTGGTAAAAACGGCGGAAGCCGATGGCCGCGGGCCAGGGTACCAGGAGCAGTAGTGCGGTATGGGTTAGTTTTGCGATGTTGTGGGGGAGCTCGATCAGGTCCTCGGCGATGAAGTAAAATATGGGGGGGATGAGGGTGAAGAGCATAAGGACGGTTATACCGGTGTTTAGTGTGAAGGTAAAGCGCCACAATTTGAAAAATGCGTCGCGGTCTTTGGTCAGGGCGGTGGAGGCGGTCATGAGCATAATAATAGGGGCTTCGATGATAAGGGCGAGGGAGAAGGCGACGCCGTAGGCGGCGAGATTGAATTTTGCGTTTGGGAGGCGTGCAATGACCGCGGCGAGGAAGGGGCCTTCGACGGACATCATTAGCCATGATGCGGCCAGAGGGTACCAGAAGGTGAATATTTTTTTGTATGTCAGTTTGCTGTTGTCTGTATTCATAAGCGGAAAGAATAGCATTAATCTTTCACTAAATCAAGCCTCCGGCGGCCAAAACCCTTTTTGAAAAAAGGGTTCGCCGGTTCGGACTCCCAAAAACTTCTAATTAAACAAAAGTTTTTCGGGGGTCCAGGGGGCGGTTTTTCAAAAAAGCCCCCTGGTCGCCGAAGGCATTTTTTTTCTTGACATTTGATCGTTATTTCTTTAATTTATAGTTATGAACAATTCAAACGATAATTTAATTGAAAAAGCAGCCGATTCGATTCGCCACGCCCATGCTTTATTAATATGCGCCGGCGCCGGCATGGGAGTCGATTCCGGGCTGCCCGATTTCCGCGGGAACCAGGGGTTCTGGAAAGCGTATCCCCCCTTTGCCAAACTGGGTTACAGTTTCATCGACATGGCCAATCCCCAGTGGTTCGACCATGACCCCCACCTGGCCTGGGGTTTCTACGGGCACCGGCTGAACCTCTACCGCGCTACCGTTCCCCACGAAGGCTTTGAAATTCTTTTAAACTGGGGCAGGGAAAAACCCGGCGGTTATTTCGTATTCACTTCCAATGTAGACGGGCAATTCCAGCAGGCCGGTTTCGACGACCGGAATATCGATGAGTGTCACGGTTCCATCCATCATTTACAGTGTTCCACGCCCTGCGGTGAAGCCATCTGGGATTCCCGGGGAACCGGGGTTGACGTAAACGAAGAGACCATGAAGGCCCGTGAACCGCTCCCCAAATGTCCATCCTGCGGCAACCTCGCCCGGCCCAATATCTTGATGTTCGGCGATTGGGGCTGGCTGCCGCGGCGAACACACGACCAACAACACCGGTTCCAGGATTGGCTCGAACAAAACAAAAAGAGTCCCATTGCCATCGTCGAATGCGGCGCAGGGACCGGGGTCCCCACCGTTCGGATGACTTCCGAAAGCATTGTCTCGCGTTATAATGCGACGTTGGTCCGTATTAACGTACGGGAACCGCGTGTGCCTCGCGGCCAAATCGGTCTGGCCATGGGCGCTTTGGACGCCCTATCAAAAATAAAAAACAGCCTTTAACCGGCATTCTTATGGAAACCAATTACCCGAGTATTTTTAACGACGTTATCGGACCTGTAATGAGAGGACCTTCCAGTTCTCACTGCGCCGCCGCCCTTCGCATCGGAAGGATGGTAAGGGATCTGATGGACGGGGACATAAAAGAGGCCCTGGTCCGGTTTGATCCCAATGGGTCACTGGCCACAACCCACCACAGCCAGGGTTCCGACATGGGATTGTTTGGCGGTTTCCTGGGTTGGGAAGCCTTCGACGAACGGCTGGCGGATTATGAGAAGGCAATCGAAGAGGCGGGGATCAAAATAAGAATAGAAATTAAAGAATTCAATGCCGCCCATCCCAACACCTATAAATTAACCGTTAAAAATAATAAAGAAACACACCAAATCACAGCCATTTCACCGGGAGGTGGAATGATCGAATTACAGGAGATCGACGGCGTTAAGGTATCCATGGCCGGCGATTATTACGAAACCCTGGTCTATACCGATGAAAAAAATCAAACCGAAATCCGGGACTACCTGGAAAAAAACGTCGGCGCCGACCATATTCTCGTTCATACGGGGGACCGTACCCGGTTCATCCAGGTAAAAGCCCAACACTTCCCCGATGAAGAGATCATCGACCGCCTTCGCAAAAGATTCAAGACATCCGTAATAAAAAAACTCCATCCTGTTTTACCCGTACTTTCGCGAAAAGATACCGAAGTCCCGTTTATCACCTGCGGCGAGATGCTCGAATACAACAAGGATAAGGACCTCGAATTATGGGAACTGGCCCTCCACTATGAAAGTGCCCGGGGAAATATTTCCCCGGATGATGTTTTTCAAAAGATGGCCGGTATCGTCCGCATTATGAAAAAATCCATTTTACAGGGAATCGAGGGAAATACGTACGACGATCGAATCCTGGGTTACCAATCCGGCTTTTTTAAAACCCAAATGGGAAATAACCGGTTACTGGATGCGGGTATGTTAAACCGAATGATTTTGTATACCACCGCATCCATGGAGATGAAAAGTTCCATGGGTGTGATCGTTGCCTGTCCCACCGCCGGTTCCTGCGGGGGTCTTCCCGGTGCGTGTTTCGGTGCCGCCGATACCATGGGATTATCCGAAGAAGAAATCACAAAGGCAATGTTGGCCGCGGGCATGATCGGTGTATTTATTTCAGCCCATGCCACCTTTGCCGCCGAAGTCGGGGGGTGCCAGGCCGAATGCGGCGCCGGATCGGGAATGGCCGCCGCCGCTCTCGTTACGTTAGCGAAAGGAAATATAAACCAGGCCGTTGGCGCCGCATCCATGGCCCTTCAAAATATATTCGGCATGGTATGCGACCCCGTGGCCAACCGCGTGGAAGTCCCCTGCCTGGGGAAAAACGTCATGGCCGCCGCTAATGCGCTCACCTGCGCAAATATGACCCTTGCCGATTTCGACCCCGTCATACCCCTGGACGAAGTCATCGAAGCCATGGACAAAGTCGGCAAAAGTCTTCCCTTTGAATTAAGGTGTACCGCCCTGGGCGGCCTCTCCGTTACCAAAACCTCGAAAAAGATAGAAAACCAACTTAAAAACAGGAACCAATAAGGAATTTCTTCGTATAAGATTAATAATAAAGGAGGAAGAACCATGAAAAAAAATTTTCTTAAAATTACATTTATCGTGATCGTTTTTTCACTGCTCGTCAATCCCACGCTTTATGCAAAGAAAAGTACAGGCAGTGTCGATCTCAAAGGGTTTTCCAAATTCGTGGAAACCATGTTGAAAGAATGGGACGTCCCCGGCGCCTCCGTGGCCATCGTGAAAGATGGGAAAATCGTCTTTGCCGAAGGTTTCGGGTACCGCGACGTGGACAAAAAACTCAACGTCACAAAAGATACCCTCTTTGCCATCGGCTCCTGTACCAAGGCCTTTACCGCCACCATCCTGGGAATACTGGCGGACGAAGGAAAACTCGAATGGGATAAACCCGTACGCAATTACCTCCCCACGTTTACGCTGTTCGATAATGTCGCTTCGGAACAAATGACACCCATGGACCTGGTGACCCACCGTTCCGGTCTACCCAGGCACGATTCGGTCTGGTACGGATCATCCGCCGCCAGGGACGAAATATTTAATAGGCTCCGGTACCTCGAACCCAGTGAAGGGTTTCGATCCACTTTCCAATACAATAACCTGATGTTCATGACCGCCGGTTACATGGCGGGCAAAATTTCCGGGACCACCTGGGAGAAACTGGTCCAAACAAAACTATTCGATCCCCTGGGAATGAAAACCAGTAATTTTTCCGTCAACGATTCGCAAAAATCAGCGGATTTCTCCCTTCCCTACTCAAAAAGAGACGAAAAAACAGTTGCCATCCCTTTCCGGAACATCGACGCCGTCGGCCCGGCAGGTTCCATCAACTCCAGTGTCGCCGAAATGGCCCGGTGGTTACTTCTCAATCTTAACAAAGGAAAGGTCGGGGATAAACAGGTCATCTCCGAAGGAAATCTCCTACAAATCCATACCCCCCAGATGGTCACCGGCCGCGGTCTCCCGGAGGAAGAAGAGCTATTGTACACGTCCTACGGCATGGGATGGATGATCACCGCCTACCGGGGCCACCCGGTGATAACCCACGGCGGCGGTATCGACGGGTTTATTTCCAATGTTTCCTTCCTTCCCCGCGACAATGCAGGCGTGGTCATCCTGACCAACTCCGACAGAGGCGGTAACCGCCTCTGCTCGGTAATCGCTTACAACGTGTACGACCGCGTCCTGGGAATGAACCGGCTCCCCTGGTCCGACCGTTTCAAGAAACGCGATGAGGAGGCAAAAAAAAGGAATAAAGAAGGCGATGAAAAAAAAGACGCAGACCGGAAATCCAATACCCAACCTTCCCACGGCCTGGAAGATTATGCCGGTGATTATCAAAACCCCGGGTACGGCATTATTACCGTCGAACAAAAGGAAGGGAAACTGACTGCCGTGATCAACAACATCGATTTCAAGGGTGAACACTATCACTACGATATGTTCGAGTTTTCCACCGATGTCATGGGCGGACAAAAGATCAGGGCAACCTTTCATATCGATGCCAAAGGAAATATCGGCTCCGTGACCGCTCCCCTGCAGCCCGGGGTCAAGGACATCGAATTTACACGGATGCCGGAAAAAAAGGGTAAAGAATTTCTTCAACAATTTACAGGCGACTATGAACTCGCCGGCATGATTGGGAAAGTTTCCTTAAAAGGTGAAGATACCCTCGTGTTATCCGTAACGGGACAACCCACATACGACCTGGTTTTTTACAAAGGTACGTCCTTTAACCCGAAGGGTTTAGACGGATTCACCATTAAATTCATCCTGGACGATTCCGGGAATGTAACGGGGCTCGAATCCCATCAACCCAACGGCGTGTTTACCGCTAAAAAAGTAAAGTGAGAAAAGATTAATGGTCAATTGTCAATTGACCATTGATCTTTCTTATTTATTAATCTTTGCAAAGGTGTTTTGTACTACCTTTGGGACGTACTTCTCGTTGTGAAAGCCGTAACCGTTGTTGTACAGGTAAAGGGCCCGCGACAGGTCGCCGTCGGAAGCATCGAGGTAGTGTCTCAATATTTTACACCCCAGGGTAATATTGTAATCGATATCGTATATCTTCTTTTCATCGATCTTGAAATACTTTTTCCATGCATCCAGGTTGATCTGCATCAACCCGTTCGCGTAATTGGATTTGGCCTCGGGATCGAAATTACTCTCAACCTGGATAACCGAGAGTACCGTATAGGGGGAGAGTCTGTTTTTTTTGGACTCTTCAAAAGATTTATTAACGATCTTTGCAAATTCGGGGTACTTTTTCTCGAACGCGAAAATCTTGAAATCCATGAACTCATATTGCATGATAATGCGCTCATATATATCTTCTTTTTTGTCCGTTTCGGAAAGTTCCGACTCGACAATTTTTACTAAACGATTGTATTCCGAATAGTAATTAAACAGCATTGAAGCGGTAATCATGAGTAGCCCGAATAAAACGATACAAACAATCACCAATTTTTTACTCATTGTTCAGCTCCCTTCGATTTTTACATAAGTAAATTATAACAAAGTATAAAAAAAAATCAACCCCCCAAAAAAACATTTTTAAAAAAAGTGCCCTTTCTCTAAAGATTTTACCCAATTGGCCTGCTCAATTTTAGTTAAAATTGGCTCTTGCGAAATGACAAATTTAAAGGTATTATGAACGTATAAGAAAAAAATATGGATTGGACAGGATTTATGGAGTTATTATGATAGTATTGAACTTAAATCGAAACGAAGAAACGCCGCTTTTCAGGCAGGTGTTTTTCCAGTTGAAAAAACTGATGGACACCGGTGTGCTCAAACCCGGTTTCAAAATGCCGCCCACCCGCGAACTGGCGGAAAAACACGAGCTTAACCGTTCAACGGTTTATAAAGCATACGAGGAATTATGGGCCCTGGGGTATATCGAGAGCCGTCCGGGTTCGTATTCCTATGTGCGCAAAAAGAAAAAAACCGGCGGTAAGATACAGCACCGGCAGGGCAGCCGGATTCCATGGGACGAGGTAAGCGTGGAACCGGTGACCCGGATGTATGATGCGTATCAAGAATTGGAGGGCATGTTTGCCGGGATGGGCAGGGCGGAGGTCGTCAATATGGCGGGGCTGTCGCCGGACCCCCGTCTGCTGCCGGCGGAAGATTTCAGGCGAAGTTTGAACACCGTTTTAAAAGAGCAGGGGTCCGGGATTTTGAAATATGGCCACGCCCGGGGTTATCAACCGTTATTGGAGTTCATAGCCAACCGGATGCAGATTCACGGGATTTCCGTTTCCCCGGACGAGCTGCTTATCACCAACGGTGCCCAAAATGCCATCGACCTGGTGATGAAACTGCTGGCCAAACCCGGCAGGCCGGTCCTGGTGGAATCGCCCACGTACCATACCGTTCTCCCGCTCCTGGAATATTACAACGCCGTACCCACGGGAATACCCCTGACGGAAAACGGCCCGGACCTGGAAGTGGTAAAACAAAAACTGGGAGCTTCCCGGCCGTCGTTTTTTTATACCATTCCCAATTTTCACAATCCCACGGGTATTACGTCCGGGCAGACCAACCGCGAGGAGTTGTTGACCCTGTGCGAGTGCCACGGGGTACCCCTGGTGGAAGACGCTTTCGAGGAGGAAATGAAATATTTCGGGAAAGTTCCCCTGTCCATCAAGTCCATGGATACGCGCCATGTGGTAATCTACCTGGGAACGTTTTCCAAGGTCCTTTTTCCCGGCATCCGTGTCGGTTGGATTGCCGCCGACCGGGAGTGTATCCGGAGGTTGACGGCCATTAAGAAGTATTCGGACCTGTCGTCCAATTTACTTGTCCAGGCCGCGCTTCACGAGTTCTGCGGCACCGGGTATTACGAGCTGCACCTGAAACGGATTCACCGGATTTACCGGAAGCGGCTGCAGGTCACTCTCAGGGCACTTCGTACGCACCTGGGTTTCAAGGGGGTGTCCTGGATCGAGCCCACGGGCGGTTTCCTCGTATGGCTGACCCTGGAAGACACGGGCATGGCGGAAGGGGAATTGAACGAAGTTTTTCTCCGGCACGGGGTGAGTGTCGCCCCGGGAAGCGTTTTTTTCGTGGACAGGGAAATCCAGCCGCACCGGTATTTCCGTCTCTCGATTTCGTCGTTGAACGAATCCGAGATCGAGGAGGGCATCAAACGTTTGGGGCAGGCACTGTCTACTATATATAATAATGGTAAGGTTTCTATTAAAAAATAAATAAAAAGAGAGCCCACAGAACCCCCTGGCAGGGGGAGCCTATATACGGACTAATGAAGGAATCGGCATCACCTCATTCTGCCACACCGGACGCATTCTTAATAGGCTCCCCGCGCCGCGGGGTCTGTGTGTTCTGTGTGTTCTGTGGGCACTATTAAATTTTTTAGAGAAGGAGGTAAATATGAGTTATGAATTTTCAGGTGTATCCAACCGGATTGTCAGGTCGGAGATAAGGGAAATATTAAAATGGACGCGGAAGCCGGGGGTGATCTCGTTTGGCGGGGGATTGCCGGACCCATCGCTTTTCCCGTTGAAGGAGATCGCGGAGATTACCGCCGAAGTGCTGGAGACCAAAGGGTACCTGGCGCTCCAGTATGGGCCCACGCAGGGTGAGCCGGAGATGTTGGAGGCCCTGGCCGAGCATATGAATGCTTTCGACGATACCGTTTCCGTCGAGCAGTTGTGTGTCACGTCTTCTTCGCAGCAGGGGCTTGATCTTATTTCCTTATTGTTCCTCGATGCGGGAGCGCCGATCGTTTTGGAATTGCCTTCCTATTTGGGGGGTGTTCAGGCGTTTCGGCGGTGTGGCGCCGATATGCGTGGGGTCCCCATGGACGGGGAGGGCATGAAGATCGACGATTTGAAAAGTGCTCTCGATCGATTGGACGGGGAAGGTAAGAAACCGCGTTTTATCTATGCCATCCCGGATTTCCAGAACCCGTCGGGTATTACCATGAGTCTTGAGCGGAGGAAGGCGCTGCTGGAAATCGCCCGTGAAAGGGAAGTTCCCATCGTCGAGGATTCGCCGTACCGGGAATTGAGTTTTACCGGTGAGGTACTGCCCAGTTTATGGAAGCTTTCCAATGGAAAGGGAGTGATCATGTTGAAGACGTTTTCCAAGGCGCTTTTTCCCGGGATGCGGATGGGTTGGGCAGCGGCCGAGCCGTTTTTGATCGACAAGTTGGTGATGTTGAAACAGTCCGTCGATTTGTGTACGCCGTCGTTTACTCAATTGATATTGGCGACTTACATCAAATGTGGGAAGATGCGAGAGACCATCGCGAAGGCCATCGCGTGTTACAAGCCGAAGCGGGACGCGATGTTGGAGGCGCTGGAGCGTTATATGCCGGGGGGTGTGACCTGGTCGCGGCCGTCGGGTGGGATGTTTTTATGGTTGACGTTACCGGATCATATCGATACCAGGGAGATATTTATGACCGCCATCGAGCATAATGTCGCGTATGTGATCGGTCGCCCGTTTCATTGCGACAATTCCGGTGGAAATACCTTGCGGTTAAATTATTCCTTTCCGTCGGTGGAGCAGATAGGGGAGGGTATCCGGCAGTTGGCCGATGCCATCGAGGAGGTGTTGTAAGAGTAGAATTTTGAGAATGATATGGTATTTTTCCCACATTTTTTTTATAAATGATTTTACAGGTCGTTTTATTTCCCATTTGAATTTCGGCCATGGGAAGCGTGGGGGATTATTGGGTTTATTGGAATTGGTGTGATTTTGCGCGGATTTCCTGTACTGACTGGGTGTGGTCCCGAAGGACTCTTTGAAAATACGGCTGAAGTGGTCCGGGGTTTCGAATCCCAGGGTTTTCGCGATTTTTTTGATCGGTAGTTTTGTATTTTTTTCCAGTAGTCTTGTCGCTTCCATCAGTTTTATTACTCTCAGGAACTCTCCCGGGTGTCGTCGTGTTTCGTTATAGAATGTATGCTGCAAGTAGGATTTACTGACATTCAGTTGGGTCGCGAGGAGGACCACGGTCATATTGGCCAGTTGCCTGGTTTTCAGTTTCATAATGTGCTCGATGACACGTTGTGCGAATACAAAATTATTTTCAGTCATAATGGGAAATGCTAGCATATTTGAAAAAGTGGTGCAATACCTGGAAATCGATATCGGTTCCGGTTTTGTTTAAAAATGTCCTTTTTTAGTGGGTGTTTCCGGGAGTTAATTTTCCGGAATACGGAAAAATGTCCAAAAAATTACCGGGTTTATAGCCGCATTGGAAGGGCGATACCGGAAAATTATAGTATAAATTCATTAAAAAAGGTATTGACTTCTATTTTCTAAGATTTTAAAATGCGGTTTACATCTTGAGAGATCAAAGGGATGTGAATGTGACATAAAAATCTAAAATTAAATTAGGAGGTATACTATGGCAGGAAGAGTAACATACGCCATGAGTGATGAAGAGATTACCGGTTTGCGCCAGGACCTGAACGCCTTTGATCAGAAGGTCAGTTTGTTTGCGCCGGAGCTCCCGGATAGTGAGAGGCGGGGTGTGTATTCAACGGGAAACCGGTCGCGTATTTTTGTGGACCAGACATTGGAATTCGCAGAAAAGTTTCCGCATTTCTGTTCGTCTTATTTTAGTTTCGAGGAGTTTAAGAACGACTTTGACATGGCAAACAATTGCCGGGAGTTGGCGAAGCATGTGGAAACGATATTGAAGAAGCTGGTAGATACGTATATGGCGGCCGGGACCGAGTCCTTTGCGGCGGCCCGTTCGTATTATCATTCGGTGCAGGCCGCCGCCAAAGAGGGTAAACCCGGTGCCGCCGCCGTTGCCGCCGAATTGGATAAACTGTTGAATTCCAAAAGAACCAAATCCGAAAAAACGGAAGAACCCGCTCCCCCCGCAGCCCCCGCTTCCGAATAGCTCTATGACGATGCGGTGATATTTGTTTGATTTATCGACCTCTCGTGGGACTGTCGGTTGGTCTCACGGGAGGTTTTTTTTATCCCCCCACATTAAATCGATCATTTCCGAGGGTTCGGTGGTTTCATTTGAGATATTCGGAATATCTCGCGAGAAGTCCCGGACATCCCTTGAGATATTCCGTTATATCTCTTGAGA
>Ga0210082_1000022_pt1 | contig 30854 bp, 5 predicted proteins | sample White_ThreeSqA_D_2_FD_185592 | JGI IMG/M metagenome (GOLD analysis project Ga0210082, IMG submission 185592) | Wetland microbial communities from the San Francisco Bay, California, USA, that impact long-term carbon sequestration -... | ecosystem: Environmental > Aquatic > Marine > Wetlands ... | reverse complement strand
GGCGGATGGGGAGCGGGAACCCGCGGTTTTATCTCTTTGAACCCGTTCCGCCCATATGCCGTGTACTGCGGCTAAATACCTCCCTGTACGGGATCGATGCGGCGATTTTCCCGCACGCCGTGGGTGCCGGGGACGGCGAAGGGGAATTTACCTATTTCCCTAAAAATTCCATCCTTTCCGGTCACTTTCGCGAGAAGCAAAAAGAGATCGAGCGTTTGAAAACCATTATCCGTACCCGGCACCTTCCCGGGGACCGGGGGGAAGGAACGGATGAACAGGCCATCGATTCGCTGCTGGACGAACGGTTGACCAACGCATCCTATACCTGTCCCGTCAAAACCCTTTCCCGCGTGATCCGGGAGAACCGGGTGGAAACCGTGGACCTGTTGAAAATCGATATCGGGAAATACGGCCCGGGGGTCCTGGAGGGGATCGATGATGCCGATTGGCCCCGGATTCGCCGGGTCGCCGTCGAAGTGGAAGATATCGACGGGAGCCTCGAACGGGTAACGCATTTGCTCCGGGAAAAGGGGTTCGAGATAACCACCCGGAAGGATGAGGATTTTGATGTCCCGGCCCTTTACAGCATCTATGCCGTGTCCCGGGCAATCGAAAAACCAGGGGCCCCACCGGTTGAAACGGAGGACCGGGACATTTCCCCGGAACCGTTGAGTATCCGGGGGTTGATCGACCGACTGCGCCAACACACCGGTGAGACATTACCCGACTACATGGTGCCTTCTTCCATCGTGGTGTTGGATGAACTGCCCGTCACCACCAGCGGAAAAGTGGACCGCCGGGCATTGCCCGAACCCCCGGACCCGGACACCGGCGATGTTTATGTCCCCCCCCAAACCCCCGTGGAAGAGAAGCTGGTGGAAATCTGGGGGGATGTGTTGGGCGTGGACAAAGGGCATATCGGTGTGCTTTCCAACTTTTTTGAATTGGGCGGGCACTCGTTAAACGCAACCGTAATGGCTGCAAAGATACATAAAGAGTTGAATGTGAAAGTACCCCTGGCGGAGATCTTCCGGCACCCCGGCATAAGGGGACTGGCCGAATACATAAACGGCACGTTAAAAGAGGCGCACGTTCCCGTCGAACCCGCGGAAAAGAGGGACTATTACCCCTTATCCTCGACCCAGAAGAGGTTGTATTTCTTGCAGCAGATGGATATTGCCGCCGCCGTTTACAACATGCCGCAGGTGATCGGGTGGGAGCAAAACATCGAGATAGAGATGGACGCCGAAAAGCTGGAAACCACCTTCAGGAAATTGATCGCCAGGCACGAGAGTTTACGAACGTCCTTTGAGTTGGCCGGCGGTGAGCCGGTTCAGCGAATCCACGATCATGTCGAATTCGAAGTCACCGACTATGATAATTTTGATATTACAGGTATCCGGCAGCACTTTATCCGGCCTTTCGATCTATCGAAAGCGCCGCTGCTCAGGGTCGGCCGGGCAAAAACCGCCGCCGGGGAGCACCTGGTCCTGTTCGACATGCACCATATCATCACCGACGGCCGGTCGCAGGAGATATTGATAAAGGAGTTCAAACAGTTGTACCGGGGAAAAAATGTACCGCCGTTGAAACTCCAGTACAAAGATTATACCCGGTGGCAAAACAGTGCCGGGCAACTGGAAACAATGAAGCGGCAGGAAGCCTACTGGCTCTCGGCCTTTTCCCATGAATTGCCGGTCCTCGATCTCCCGGCGGATTACTCCAGGCCGATCATCCGACGTTTTGAAGGAAACAGGGTACGGTTTGAAGTGAAAGCGGGTGAGGTCCGGCAGTTAAAAGCCGCGGCCGCGGGTTCCGGTGCGACCATGTATATGACTTTGCTGGCCGTATTTAACGTACTGCTGGCAAAACTCGGCGGGCAGGACGACATCATCGTGGGCACACCCATCGCCGCAAGACGGCATGCGGACCTGGAGCCGATCATAGGGATGTTTGTCAATACGCTGCCCATGAGAAATTATCCCGCCGGGGGCAAAACCTTTACCGGATTTTTGAAAGAGGTGAAAGAAAATACCCTGGCCGCCTATGAGAACCAGGAATACCAATTCGAGGACCTGGTGGATAAACTCCAGGTCCGGCGGGATACGAGCCGCAATCCCATTTTCGATGTGGTGTTCGTACTGCAAAACCAGGACGAGGAGTTAAAGGCGCACCATGCCGCCGCGGCCCCCGGCCGCCCCACCCATGGATTTGAAATCCCGCACATCGTCTCCAAGTTCGATCTAACACTGGAAGCAATCGAGGTCGATGACCAATTATTCTTTAGCCTGGAGTACTGTACGAAACTCTTTAACCCGGGGACGATCGAACGGTTTATCACTTATTTCAAAGCCATTTTATCTTCCCTTTCAATCGCTCCCGGCGATCAACTATCCGGCATCGAGATAATAACCGAAGAAGAGAAGAAACGGATATTATACGATTTTAACGATACCGGTGCCCGTTATCCCGGGGAGAAAACCATCCACCGATTGTTCGAGGAACAGGCCGCCCGGACCCCCGGTAATATCGCCCTGACGGGTACGCCCCCCGTTACCTACCGGGAATTGAACGAGAGGGCCGACCGTTCGGCTTCCCTGTTAAGGGAGAAAGGCGTCACTCCCGGCGGCATTGCGGCAATCAAAATGGAGCGTTCCCCCGAGATGATCGTGGGTATACTGGCGATATTGAAATCCGGTGCCGCCTATTTGCCCATCGATCCCGATTACCCCGAAGAACGCATTCATTACATGCTGGCCGACAGCAATGCCGAAATAATCGATACCAATGCCCAGGATGTAGGGAACAGGCTTGCCTGTTCCAATAACTTCAATTCCTCAAGCGCACCCGGACCATCCGCCCCGGCCTACGTCATCTACACCTCCGGGTCCACCGGGAAACCCCGGGGGGTAATGGTCGAGCATCGGTCGGTGATCAACCGCTTGAACTGGATGCAGCGGCGTTACCCCATCGATGAAACCGATGTTATATTGCAGAAGACCCCCGTCGTTTTCGATGTGTCCGTATGGGAGTTGTTCTGGTGGGGATTTTGCGGGGCGTCCCTCTGTCTCCTGGAGCCCGGGGGTGAGAAGAACCCCGGGACAATGATCGATGCGGTGGAGAACAATAAAGTGACCACCATGCATTTTGTCCCGTCCATGTTGAGTGTCTTCCTCGATTTCATCGAGGACACCGCCCATTTGCAGCGCCTGTCCGGTTTGAAACGGGTATTTTCCAGTGGGGAAGCATTGGGTGTTAAGCAGGTCGAAACCTTTAACCGGCTGTTGAACGAATCCAACGGGACAACACTCGTCAATTTGTACGGTCCCACCGAAGCCACCGTGGATGTTTCCTATTTCGATTGTTCCGCCGGCAGGGCGCTTGAAAAGGTGCCCATCGGCAAACCCATCGATAATATAAAGCTATACGTATCGAGTGAGACCGGTGGACTGCAGCCCATAGGAATTGCCGGTGAGTTGTGCATATCCGGGGCCGGGGTGGCCCGGGGTTACCTGAACGACCCCGAGCAGACGGCAAAAAAGTTTAATAGGTCCCATACGTCCTATAGGACCTATATTTCCTATAAAACCGGTGACCTGGCCCGCTGGCTGCCGGACGGGAACATCGAATTCCTGGGCCGGATGGATCACCAGGTCAAAGTCCGGGGATTCCGCATAGAATTGGGGGAGATCGAGAGCCATATGGAGACCTTTCCCCCGGTAAAAAAGGCCGTTGTCATCGCAAAAGAGACCGGGGTTGTGGACAGTCCATTGATCGCCTACGTCATCCCCGATGAAACCCGTGCCTTTCCCGTGAGACGGCTGCTGGAACTGGAGAGGGAGGGCCGGGTCAACGGCCGGAAGCGCCGTCCACTGCCCAACGGCATGTCCGTTTTTCACATGAATCCCAACGAGACCGATTTTATGTACCGGGAAATTTTTGAAGAGCGTTCTTACATGAAACACGGCATTACATTGAAGAAAGGCGCGTGCGTCTTTGACGTGGGCGCCAACATCGGTTTATTTTCCCTCTTTGCCAATCAAATGTGTGAGGATGCCGAGATCTATTCGTTCGAGCCCATTCCCCCGGTTTATGAATTGTTGGCGTTGAATACATTTTTGTACGGGGAGAAATTCAAGGTGTTCGATCACGGCATTTCCTCCCGGGACGGGGATGTCGAATTTACCTATTACCCCCATGTCACCATTTTATCCGGGCCGTATGCCGATAGCGAAGAGGACAGGAAGACCGTAAAAGCCTTCATCGACACCCGGGAACCGGAAGACGGCGTCGCCGGGGATCCCCCCGATCGCGATCGCCGGATCGATGAGCTCCTGGATGAACGGCTGCTCGTATCCCGGTACACCCGCCCCATGAAACCCCTTTCCCGGGTGATAAGAGAGAACCGGGTGGAAACGATCGACCTGTTGAAGATCGATGTGGAGAAGTGCGAAAAAGAGGTGCTGATGGGAATCGATGAGCAAGACTGGCCGAAGATCCGCCAGATGGTCATAGAGGTCCACGATGTGGACGGCAGGCTGGACCGGATCGTCGATTTGCTGGAAGAACACCGGTTTCGTGTTATTGTCGAACAGGAACCGTCCCTTCGGGAGACGTCCCTCTACAATCTCTATGCCGTATCGTCGGGGGCGTCGCCGGCATCAGAGGCGCACGCGGTCCCCACGCAGTGGTGCAGCCCGGAACAGTTGGCCGATGACCTGAACGATTATTTGAAAAAGAAATTACCCGGATATATGATACCTTCTTTCATCGTGCCCGTCGAAAAGATTCCCCTTACTCCCAACGGCAAGCTGGACCGGGATGCGCTGCCCCGGCCGGAAACACAACTAAAGGAGCGGTATGTCGCACCGACGTCTGCCAAAGAAAAGGAGATCGCCGAAACCTGGAAAAGGATTCTCGGGCTGGAGATCGTCGGTATCGACGACAATTTCTTCGATGCCGGGGGTAATTCCATTAAGATACTCAGGTTGTCTCTTGAATTGGAAAAGCAGTTGGGGAGGGACATCCCGGTGGCAAAGATGTTTCAATATCCCACCATCGCATCGTTTGCCGCGTATCTTGACAGCGAGAATACGGACAGCGGGAATATTGACGGCGAGAATGAAGCGATTGAATTCGACCCGGTTAAAATTAAAAGCCGGTTTGAGCAGCGAAGAAATAGAGGAGGAGCTTAGTTATGAAAATTTTAGGGATTTCAGGAAGTTTGCAGCGCGTGCATGAAAACTCGGATGGGGACAAGCACGATGCCGCCGCGGTCCTGGTCATCGACGGGAAAGTCGCCGCCGCCATCGAGGAAGAGCGAATCAATCGTATCAAGCATACCGATAAATTCCCCACCGAAGCGATAAAATTTGTTTTAGAGCAAACCGGAACCCGGTTGGAGGACCTGGACCAAATATGCTATTACGGGCTGCCCAATTATTTTTTCGAGGGTGGGGAACCCGTTCCGCTGGCCGAAAAGATACAGGTGGTGGCCAGGGAGGCCCTGGGCCGGGAGATCGAGGAAAAGAAATTATATTTCGTACACCATCACCTGGCCCATGCCGTCAGCACCTTTTACATGTCCGGTTTCGACCGGGCGCTTATCCTGTCCATCGACGGCCAGGGAGACGGTATCTCGGGCATGGCGTTGAACGGAGACGGGGGAAAACTGGATGTCCTGGAAAAATATTCCGTCGAGAATTCCCTGGGTATCTATTATTTAAATGTAATACACGTATTGGGTTACAGGCAGTTTGACGAATACAAGGTGATGGGCCTGGCGCCCTACGGCGATCCCTCCGTGTACAGGGATTTGTTCAAAACCTTTTATACCCTTCTCCCGGGGGGACGTTACGCCGTCGACCTGAATAAGGTCAAGAAGTGTTACCTCTTAACGCCCCGAAGAGAGAAGGATGAACCGTTTAATCAAATTCACAAGGATATAGCCGCCGCGCTGCAGGAATCCCTGGAAGATATCGTTATGCATATTCTCAGGCATTACCGGGAGAAATACAACCATACCCGGTTATGCCTGGCCGGGGGCGTGGCGCATAATTGTTCCATGAACGGACGCATACTCTACTCCGGGCTCTTCGAGGATGTCTTCATACAACCCGCTTCCCATGATGCCGGATGCGCACTGGGTGCCGCATTGTACCGTTATTACGAGCTTAATCCCGGGGAACCCTTCCCCTCATTGGACCACCTCTACTGGGGCACCCCCATCGGTGAGAACGGTTCCATATTGAAAGAGCTGGAAAAGTGGAACGATTTCCTGGAATATGAAAAGGTGGACAATATTGCCCGGGAAGCGGCCCGATTGATGGCCGACGGTGCCGTGATCGGTTGGGTGCAGGGCAAATCCGAATTCGGACCCCGCGCGCTGGGCAACCGAAGCATTGTGGCCGACCCCAGGCCGGCGAAGAATAAAGATATCATCAACGAGATGGTCAAAAAGAGAGAGGCATACCGCCCCTTTGCCCCTTCGGTACTGGAAGAATATGCCGCGGATTATTACGACCTCCCCTGCCCGGCTCGCCGGTTTTCCTACATGATCTTCGTCGTAAACGTGAAGAAAGAGGTACAGGAACTCCTGGGCGCCGTCACCCACGTGGACGGAACCTCGCGTATTCAAACCGTGTCCAGGGAGACCAATCCCCGGTACTGGGAGTTGATCGATGAATTCCGGCAGCTTACCGGGGTGCCCATCGTGCTGAATACGTCGTTTAACAACAACGCCGAACCCATTGTCGATTCCGTCGTCGATGCGATCGCCTGTTTTTATACCACGAAGTTGAATTACCTGGTGATCGGGGATTATTTGATCCGTAAAAAGGATGTCCCCCTGACCCGTTATTTGAATTTGCGGCCCTCTTTACCGGTGCACAACGTCCTGGGCCAGGTCAACAAATTCGTTTCAACCGGTGAAATGACCCGGACCTTCGAGATCAAGAACAATTTCGATAACGGCTACCGGTCGCCGCTTTCACCCGGGGTATTCCGGCTCCTGGACCGGGTCGACGGTAAAACGGCTTTATCCCTGGGCGATTTGATGGAGAAAACCGGGGTAAAAGCCGGGGCGGAAACCGGGCGTATTGTCCATGAGATCATCGAATTATGGGGCAAGCGTTTTATCCGGTTAACACCCGATGGAGCGGGGGCACAGGTACGTTAAGATGGAAACCGTCGAAACAGGCCTGGAAATTGCCGTGATCGGTATGGCCGGGAGGTTCCCGGGGGCCGACGACATCGGGACCTTCTGGGACAACGTGAAGAACGGGGTCGAATCGATCTCTTTCCTCGGTGATCACGAGTTGGAAGGGGTCTCTCCCGGACTCCTTGACAATCCCGGTTTCGTTAAAACCGGTGGGGGCGTCCTTGACGGCATCCGATACTTCGATGCCGCTTTCTTCGGTTATACCCCCGGCGAGGCGGAGCAGACGGCCCCTCAAACCCGGCTGTTTTTCGAGTGTACATGGAGCGCCCTGGAAGATGCCGGGTACCCCCCTGAAACCCGCGGCGGCGTCACCGGACTATATGCCGGCGTATCCTCCACCAGCCGGTGGGAGGGGTTATCCGCCGGGTCATCCGCCGGGGAGGGGGTGGCCGATTACGCGTCCTATTATTTGAACAGCAGGGATTTTCTCAGCACCCTTGTTTCTTACAAGTTGAATTTAAAGGGGCCCGCGTATTCCATGAATACCACCTGTTCCACATCGCTGGTGGCCGTCCACCTGGCATGCCAGGGGTTATTGAGCGGGGACTGCGATATGGCCCTGGCCGGGGGTGCGTCCGCAAGTATCGACAATACCGGGGGATATCTTTACCGGGAAGGATTGATCCTTTCCCCCGACGGCCACTGCCGGGCCTTCGATGCCGCCGCGGCCGGGAGCATCGGCGGGAACGGCATCGGCATCGTTGTCCTTAAGCGACTGGAAGATGCGGTGGAAGACGGGGATCATATCTATGCCGTTATCAAGGGGTCCGCCGTCAACAACGACGGGAGCGGCAAAGTCGGGTATACCGCGCCCGGCATCGGCGGCCAGGCCGCGGTGATTCGCAAGGCCCATAAAATGGCCGCCGTTCATCCCGAAGATATCGGTTATGTCGAGACCCACGGCACCGGCACCCCCCTGGGGGACGTTACCGAAGTGGAAGCCTTAAAAATCGCCTTTAATACCGATAAAAAACACTTCTGCGGACTGGGGGCCGTGAAAACAAACGTGGGGCACCTGGATGTGGCCGCCGGGGCCGCCGGGTTCATTAAAACCGTGCTGGCGCTGAAGCACCGGTTAATCCCACCCACGCTTCATTTTGAAACCCCCAATCCCCGGATCGACTTTGAAAACAGCCCGTTCTATGTAAATACACGTCTCACCCCATGGGAGAGTCATAACAATAAACCCTTACGTGCCGGTGTCAGTTCCTTCGGTATCGGCGGTACCAATGCCCACGTGGTAGTAGAGGAGTGGACCGGGACGGGAACACGGGGAACCGAAGGGCGGAAATATCGATTAATGTTGTTGTCGGCCAAAACCGGGGCCGCCCTGGAAAAGATGACCGCCAACCTCGCCGATTTTTTAAAAAGAAATCCCGGTTCAAACCTTGCCGACGTCGCGTATACACTGCAGGTGGGCAGGGAGCGGTTTTTGTACCGGGAAAAATTCGTGTGCCCCGGCGTCCCCGAAGCCGTGGAGCGGTTAACCTCGCCCGATTCCAGGACCGTTCAAACCTTTCGCGCGGTCCGGGAGGAGAATCCCCCCGTGGTGTTCATGTTCCCCGGCCTGGGTCCCCAGTACGTAAACATGGGCCTGGACCTCTACCGAACCGAACCCGTATTCCGCGAAACCATGGACCGCTGTTCCAGCTTGCTGAAGTACGATCTCATAGAGATCGTTTTTAATAAGTCTCATAGGTCCCATAAGACCCATAAGTCCTATTCAAACGGACTCAACCGCATCGAGATCGCCCAGCCCCTGATCTTCACCTTCGAATACGCCCTGGCAAAATTGCTCATGTCCTGGGGTATCCACCCCCGTTCCATGATCGGGTACAGCTTCGGCGAATACGTGTGCGCCTGTTTATCCGGTGTTTTTTCCCCGGAGCATGCCCTGCGAATCGTGTCCGCCCGGGCGCGGCTGCTGTGTACCCTGCCGCCCGGTTCGATGTTAAGCATACCCCTTTCCGCAAAAGAGACCCGGCCCCTGCTCACCCCCGGGGACCGTTTATCCATCGGTATCGACAACGGTCCCTCCTGCGTTGTTTCCGGTCCGGCCACCGCCGTCGAAGCCTTTGAAACACGGATGAAAGAAAAAAGGCTCGTGTGCGTGCCGTTGAAGTCCACCCACGCCGTCCATTCATCCATGATGGACCCCATCCTGGAAGAATTTGAAGCGGAGGTACGCGCCGTCCCTTTAAATCCGCCCCGTATCCCCTATATCTCTTCGGTTACCGGCGATTGGATAAAGGCCGACGATGCCGTATCCCCGGCCTACTGGGTACGGCAGTTGCGGGAGACCGTCCGTTTCGCCGAAGGTTTACAAAAGTTAGTGAAAAGCGGCGATTCCCTGTTCCTCGAAGTGGGGCCCGGCCGCGATATCGGTGCCCTGGTGAACCGGGGCCTCGATGAGGCTTCCCATAACCCTCATCATCACCCTCATCACCGCGTCGTCAACCTGGTGAGGCATCCCGGCAAAGAGATACCCGACGATCTTTATTTACTCGATAAGATCGGCCGCTTATGGTTGTACGGTGTCTCCATCGATTGGGCCAATTATTATGCCAGGGAGAAAAGGTCCCGGGTTTCGCTGCCCGCGTATCCCTTTGAGCGCCGTCGCTATTGGCGGCTGGTGGATGAAAGGGAAAAAAAGGGAACAGGCACGGAAAAGGAAGAAAAGGGGACAGGCAAGAATATTAGCGACTGGTTTTATCTTCCCACCTGGAAACGGCGGAAAATATCCCGGCACGCCGGGCACATCGAGGCGGACCCGGTGGAATCCGTGGACCCGGTGGAGGGGAACTGGTTGATATTTCTCGATAACCGCGGTGTGGGTAAGGCGCTCGTCCGCCGATTAAAGAAAAATCCCCATCCGGGCCGAACCGTGGTTACCGTCGAAGCGGCCGCGGGAGACGGGGGATATGAGAAACGAAACGATGGTGAATTTATAATCCATCCGAAACGTTACGAACACTATGAAACCCTGTTCAGGGAACTCCATTCAACGGGTTTCACCCCCCGCCGAATCGTTCATCTGTGGGGTATAACCGGCAGCCGGGAGGAGGAGGCACCCGGATTTTACAGTTTGTTGTACCTTGCCAGGGCAAAGGGCAGAATCTCTTTTCCCGGTAAAATAGAGATCGGTGTCGTCACCGATCACATCCAGGACGTGACCGGGGATGAGCCTTTACAACCTGAAAAGGCGACCGCACTGGGTCCCTGCACCGTCATCCCCCAGGAGTACCCCGACATCCTCTGCAGGAGTGTGGACCTTTACCTGTCCGAAGAGGGAGAGCCGGGTATCCGCCGGGTTTCAGGGCAGTTATCGGAAGAGTTTACCAGCCCTCCCGAAGATAAAATCGTTGCGTATCGTGGGCGCCACCGTTGGGTGAGGGAATTTGAATCCCTTTCCCTGGAAGACACCCAAACGCCGTCCATACTGAGGCAGGAGGGAGTATACATGATCGCCGGAGGATTGGGAGAAATTGGGCATACCCTGGCCCAATACCTGGTAAAAACCGCCGGTGCCCGGCTCATCCTCACCGGCCGTTCCAAACTCCCTCCCGAAGAGATGTGGGACCAACTGCTGCTCATCGGGGGCATGGGCGGTGAAGACGAAAACGTCAACCGAAACATCCGGAAAATACGGGAGCTTGAAGCCGCCGGGGGAGAGGTCCTTTATTTTAGCGCCGACATCTCAGATAAGACGGCCATGGAGGAAGTATTCATCGAGGGCGAGGCCCGGTTCGGCCCGGTTCACGGCGTCATACACGCCGCCGGTATCGTCGGGGGCGAATCCATCGATACCATAAAAAACATGGATTTCTCCTCCTGTGACCTGCAATTCCAGGCCAAATTACACGGATTACCCGTGTTGGCAGAGATCCTGGAAAAGAGGGACCCGGATTTTTGCCTGCTGGTATCTTCCGTATCCACCGTCCTGGGAGGACTCGGGTTTTCCGCCTATGCCGCAGCCAATCATTTCATGGATGCCTTTGCCGCCGCGTACAATCGAAAGAACCGGGAACCCTGGATCGTTGTCGATTGGGAAGGGATGAACAGGGAGGACACCGCGAGGGCGTTTCACCTGGTATTATCCTCCGCTTCCGGCCGGGGGGTCCCCTTTGAACAACTCGTATTCGCCAACGGCGGAACCCTGGAAGAACGGATTACAAAATGGGTCCGAATGGCGCATGAGGACAAGGACGATTCGCCGGGGACGGACGGAACCGATTCGTTGAATTCGCGTCCCGAACTGTCCAATCCCTATGTGGCACCCGGGACCCCCGGCGAACAACTGTTGGCCGATATCTGGCAGCGGTTTTTCGGGATAGAGAAAATCGGCGTTACCGACGACCTGTTCGACCTGGGCGGGGATTCCCTGAAAGCCGTCAATATCCTGGCCGTCATCCAGAAGGAGTTGGATGTCAACATCCCTTTGAAAACCTTTTTCGACAATCCCACCATCAGGACCGCCGCCGGGTACCTGACATTGCCCCGTGCCGACCGGGAACCCGTCGATGAGGTCCGGCCGGTGGAGAAAAAGGAGTATTATCCCCTTTCCTTCAATCAAAAAAGGCTCTGGTTCATCAACCGGAAGGAACCCCACAGTTCCGCCTTTAATACCCCCGGGATAATCCCGCTGCGCCGCGAAGTGAACGAAGATCACATCGAAGAAACCCTCCGGCAAATGATGCGGCGGCATGAAAGTCTAAGAACCGGTTTCAAAGTGGTGAACGATCAGCCCGTTCAATACATCATGGATCATCTCCCCGTTCCCCTGGAAAAAGTCGATCTCTCCCAATTGCCCGAAACCGAAAAGCAGGCAAAACGGGAAGAGATATACCGGGAGGAATCCACCAGGCCTTTCGACCTGGACCGGATGCCCCTTTTTCGCTTTTTGCTCGTGAAATCGAGCGATACCGGGTTCGACATTATCCTGAATATCCACCATATTATTACCGACGGCTGGTCCGAAGGGATATTGAAGAAAGAGTTTTTACTATTTTATAACGGTTCCGGGACCGGCCGCCCATACACCCCCGAACCCCTGGAATTCCAGTACAAAGATTTTGCCCACTGGAATAACCGGCGGCTGGAGGACAGCCGGTGGAGAGAAGAGGCCCACCGCTTCTGGTTTGAGAAACTCAAGGGCGGGATTCCGACCGTGAAATTACCCGTTATGACCGGGAAAAACCGGGACAGCCGGGAAGGCGCCGCATTCCAATCCATTATCCACAACCCCTTAAAACAGGGGCTCAAAGAGTTGGCACGGCAAAATAATACCACCCTGTTTACCCTGCTCTATTCCGTTTACCTGCTGCTCCTGGGGCGGTTTTCAGGCCAAAAGGAGGTGGCCTGCTCCATTATCAATGCCGGGAGAGACCATCCCTCCTTTCATCCCATCGTCGGATTTTTCGTTAATTCCGTCATATTTATTACCGGGATCGACGATGAGGAACCCTTTGAGGATTTTCTCAGGCGGACCCATACCGGCATACTGGAGACCTTCGAACACCAGGGTTATGCCGTTGAACGGGTCTTTGAAGAATTGAAGATGAAGTATCCCGATATTCCCGTTTCCTTCAATATGCTGAACATCCCCTCCGAAACCGCCGGGGATGGGACCGATTCTCTGAAGACCGGTTATCTCGGACAAATCCAGGATGTGAAGTTCGACATCGAACCTTATATTACGGAATACCGGGATGCACTCGGTATTTATTGGAGTTTCAAAAAGAATATTTTTAAACTCGAGACCATCGAATACATCAATAATGAATATATCCGATTCCTGGATTATTTCTCTCAAAATCCCCGCAGCAGCTTTAAAGCCTATAAACACTCCAGGGAAAAGAAAAGTGTATGGAAGGACTGAGGTGCAAGGAGTCGCAGAATGCTGGTTCAAACCTTTGAAGATCAGGTAAGGAAAACACCGGGCAAAATTGCCGTAAAAACACCGGGAACCTCGCTGACTTATGAAGAACTCAATACCCGTGCCAACCGGTTGGCCCGATATATCCTGGACAAAATCCCCCGGACCGGGGGAAGTGACCACCCGTCCGTCGGCCTCCTCTTCGACCACGGCGAGCATATGATCACCGCTGTGCTGGCCGTACTGAAAGCGGGAAAGTGTTATGTGCCCCTCTCGCCCGATTATCCCCAAAAACGGTTGACCTATTTGCTGTCCCATTCCGAATCCCGCTTGCTCCTCACCCATTCGCCCCATGCGGACCGGGCGCGGGAATTGGCATCGGAAAATAAAATCGGTTTCCTGGATATCCTGGACCAGGGGATTGCCGCTTTTCCCGGGGAGAACCTGTCCCGTGAGGCTGCCGGTGATACCGGTGAGAAAAGTGCCTATATCATGTACACCTCCGGTTCCACCGGCCACCCCAAGGGCATCCGCCAGATCCATGAAAATGTCGTCTATTACATAAACAATTGGACCCGGCTCTTTTCCATTACCTCTTCCGACAGGATGACCCTGTTTTCATCCTTTTGCCATGACGGCTCCGGCCAGGATATGTTCGGTGCGCTGCACAACGGGGCCACCCTTTACCTTTTGAACCCGAAAGACCTCCGTGCCGACATCCCGCTTTCCGAATTTTTACTCAAAGAAGAAATAACCATATGGCATTCCGTCCCCTCCCTGTACAATCATTTTGTCAACACCCTGACCGGGGAGGAGAGGTTTCCCCTGCTCCGGTTTATTCTCCTGGGCGGAGAGGCGCTGAGACAGCATGAAATACAGGTTTTTAAAAAGCATTTTCCCCATTCCACCCTGGTCAACATTTACGGCCAGACCGAATCTTCCGTCAATTCCACCTGGTCCGTTCGTCCCGGCGATCCCGTCGAAGAATTGATCATAGGAGAGCCCCTGGACAATACCCGGATATTCCTGATCGATGAAGAAGGCAATGCCGTGGAACCCCTGGAAACCGGGGAGATCATCGTTGCCTGTCCCCATCTCTCGCCCGGTTATTGGAAAGATGATGAAACCACCGGGAAATTTTTCCGGCACCACCCCGAATTGGGACCGTTGTACCGGACCGGAGACCTTGGCCGCCTCCTGTTGAACGGTAACATCGAATTCATCGGACGGAAAGACAACCAGGTCAAAATAAGGGGTTTCCGGGTGGAGTTGGGCGAAATAGAAACGCAGTTGCTAAAGCACCCTGATATAAAAGAAGCCGTTGTCCGGGCCTTTGAAACCGATAGTAATTCCGCCGGGGGCCGGGATATCTACCTGTGCGGATACGTGGTTTGCCGCGGCGGCGAAGGCGGCGAAGACGGCGAGGAATTGCGGACCTATTTGTCCGCCCATTTGCCCGATTACATGGTCCCCGCCGTCTTCGTTCAAATGGACCGGTTCCCCCTGACCAACAGCGGGAAAGTGGATCGCAAATCGCTGCCCACACCGGAACTCGGTTCCGGGGAACGGTCGGTGGCCCCCCGGAATCGGCTGGAAGAAACACTCCTGGAAACCTGGTCCGAAGTGCTGGGCACCGGGAGCAATACCATCGGCATCGACGACAACTTTTTCAGCCTGGGCGGTCATTCCCTGAAAGCCATCACCCTCGCCTCCCGTATCCACAAGCGCCTGGGTGCCAAAATACCCCTGGCCGAAATGTTTAAAAACCCCACCATCCGCGGATTTGCCCACTACATAAACATACAAAAAGGGACCGGCGGGGACGAAGATATGTACATTCCCATCGAGGCCGCCGAAGAAAAGGAGTACTACCCCCTCACATCCGCCCAGAAACGGCTGTATCTTTTGCAGCGGCTCTCCCCCGGCATGACCGGCTATAACGTGACCACGGCGGTGGAAGTGGAAGGGGAGATCGATAGGGGAAAACTGGAGGCGGCGTTCCGGGAATTGATCCGGGGGCACGACGGTTTCAGGACCGCTTTCATCTTTACCGGCGGCGTACCGGTGCAGCGCATCCACGATCATGTGGATTTCGAATTTTCGGATGTCCACGGCATAGAAGATTTTATCCGTCCATTCGATCTATCGAAAGCACCGCTTTTGCGGGCGGGGCTGATGATCGCCGGGAAGGCATCCCCAGTTTTGCTGGTGGATATGCACCATATCGTTACCGACGGCCTGTCCATGGGCATCTTTGTCAACGATTTCGTCGCCGCCTATGAAGGCGAACCGCTTCCTCCACCGCGGGTCCGGTACAGGGATTATGCCCTGTGGCAGAATCTCCAGGAACAGGAAGACCGGCGAAAACGGCAGGAAGCCTATTGGGTGGAGCAGTTCGCGGGAGACCTTCCCGTGGTGGAACTGCCCCTGGATTTTCCCCGCCCCCCGGTCCAGGCCTTTGAAGGCGGCGGCACCCGGTTTGCGTTCACCGAAATGGAAACAGCCGCTCTAAAAGAGCTGGAGCCCCGGTACGAAGTCACCATATTTATGCTGTTGTCGGCCGGTCTTTACGTTCTTTTATCCAAAATCGGCGCACGGCAGCCCGAAGACATCGTCATCGGGACCGCCGTCGAGGGCCGCGGCGGCGCCGACCTGGAAGGGACGGCGGGCCTGTTTGTCAACACCCTGGCCCTGCGGAACTACCCCGTGGGGGAAAGGTCCTTCGATGAATTTGTAAGGAACGTCAGGGACCGGGTCCTGGATGCCGTGGAAAACCAGGACTACCCGTTTGAACGACTGGTGGAAAAGGTGTCCGTCCCCAGGGATGCCGGGCGAAACCCGCTGTTCGACGTGATGTTCACTTACCAGGAGACGGGGGAGTCGCAGAAAGGAATCGCCGGTCTGACGTTCACCCCCATGCCGTTTGAAATCGATTCCTCCAATTTCGATATGTTTTTGCAGGCCTTCGAATCCCGGGGAACGTTGTCTTTCCGGTTGAGATATTGTACCCGTCTCTTTAAAGAAGAGACGGTCCGGCGAATCGCCGGGTATTTCCAGCAGGTGATCCGGTCGGTAATTGAGGACCCCGGGATCCGTTTATCCGAAATCGAGATATTACCGCCGGGGGAAAAACACCGGATTCTGGTGGAGTTCAACCGTACCGATACCCCGTACCCCGAAGATCAGGTCCTTCATCGATTGTTCGAGGAGCAGGCCCTGCGGACGCCGGACCGTACCGCCGTCACCGGCCGCGGTATCCGGGGGCACCGGGGCGTGACCCTCACTTATCGCCGGCTGAACGAAATGTCCTCCAGCCTGGCCTCCTTGCTGCGTCGAAAAGGGGTGAGACCCGGTACTATTGTGGGGATCATGGTGGAGCGAACCGTGGAGATGATGGTGGGGCTGTGGGCCATATTGAAATCCGGCGGCGCCTATATCCCCCTGGACCCCGGTTATCCCCGGGAACGCACCCGGTATGTCCTTCGACACAGCGGAACGGCGCTTTTAGTCGGTCGGCCCCATTCGACCGAAGCCCTCCCTTTTGAAGGGGAGATCATCGATATCGCCGACAACCCGGGCGACGCCGTGAATGTACCGGCAAACAGCGCGCCGCCGCCGGATTGGGCCTATGTGATCTATACATCCGGTTCCACCGGTAATCCCAAGGGCGTTGTGGTGAGGCACCGCAGTGCCGTGAATTTTATTAAAGCCATGACGTCGATCATTCCCTTTTCCCCCGGTAAAACCATGTTGGCGTTGACCACCGTCTCTTTCGACATTTTTTTCCTGGAGACCCTGCTTCCCCTGACCCTGGGGTTAACGGTGGTTATTGCCGGTGAAGAGCAGGCCAACGACCCCGCACTGTTGGAACGGCTTGTTTCGCGCCAGCGGGTAAACATGGTGCAGGTGACCCCTTCCCGGCTCCAGTTGTTATTGAATTTGACCGGCGATCTGCGGGTGTTGGCCGGGGTCGGTGAGTTGATGGTGGGGGGCGAAGCCTTTCCCGCGCCGTTGTTTAAACGCGTAAAGGAGAGTTTCCCCGGCAGCATCTACAATATGTACGGACCCACCGAGACCACCATCTGGTCCACCGTCAAGGACCTGACCGGTACCCGTCCCGGAAACCTGACCATCGGTACCCCCATTGCCAATACCCGGGTATATATCGTCGATCGCCGCTCCCGGCCCGTGCCCGCCGGTGTGCCCGGCGAGCTGCTGATCGGCGGCGACGGCGTGGCCGCCGGCTACCTCAACAACCCCGAGTTGACCGCTGAAAAGTTTAATAGGTCTTATAAGTCCTATAAGACCTATATTTCCTACAAAACCGGCGACCTGGCCCGCTGGCTTCCCAACGGTGAGATCGATTTCCTGGGCCGGACGGATCACCAGGTCAAGCTCCGGGGGTTCCGCATCGAGTTGGAGGAGATCGAAGAGCAGTTGATGAAACATGAACACATCAGGGAGGCCGTGGTGGCACTAAAAACCGTTAAATCCGGTGAAAAACATCTCTGCGCTTATTTTATTTCGGACAACGGGACAGGGCTCACCGCCCCGCAGCTAAGGGAAGCCCTTTCGGCCAGGCTGCCCCATTACATGCTCCCGTCCTTTTTTATTCCCCTGGAGAAAATGCCCCTGACCCCCAACGGGAAAATAGACCGGAACGCCTTACCGGGACCCGGGTCTTCCCCCGCCGATGCGCACCGCACGTACGTGGCCCCTCAAACCGGCAACGAAAAAACCATCGCCCGCCTCTGGAAGGAGGTGCTTCACGTCGAAAACGTCGGCCTTTCCGATAATTTCTTCGACCTGGGAGGTAATTCCATGAATGTCATTCAACTAAACTGGAAACTCAAAGAGGCCTTCGGGATAGACATTCCCGCGGCCATAATGTTCAGGAACCTTTCCATCGGTTTCCTCGATCGGTATATACGTCAACACGGCAATCCCGAAGTCCCGGGACCGGAACTGGAGCGGCAGGCCAGGCAAACCGGGGCATTGGACCGGGCCAGGAATACGTATAAAAATACCGTGGGCAAGCTGGCTGCCCGGCGGAGGGTAAGATGACCGGCCTGGAAGTCGCCGTGATCGGGATGACCTGCCGATTCCCCGGTGCCCGGAACACGGCGGAATTCTGGGAAAATTTGAAAAACGGCGTCGAATCCACGGCTTTCTTTTCCCCGGGGGAGTTGGCCGCGGCAAATCTCCCGGAAAAGTGGGAGAGCGATCCCGGTCTTGTCGGGGCGCGGGGAATTGTCGAAGCGGCCGAATGTTTCGATCCGTATTTTTTCGGGCACAAGCCCTGGGAAGCAGAGGTCATGGACCCGCAGATACGGCTTTTTTACGAGTTATGTTGGGAGGCGCTGGAGAACTCCGGGTATGCTCCCGATAATTATGACGGGTTGATCGGTCTTTATGCCGGGGCCACCAATAACCGCAATTGGGAGATGCAGGCTTTTCTCAACGGGAAAGCCGGGGAGCTGGACACGTTTACGCTGGATCACCTGGTTGACAGGGATTTTTTGAGTACCCGCATCGCTTATAAACTGAATTTAAAGGGGCCCGCCGTTACCTTGAAGACCGCCTGTTCCACGGGTCTGGTGGCCGTGGACGCGGCGTGCCGGGGTCTGTTGACCGGTTTGTGCGACATTGCGCTGGCCGGGGGCGTGTCCCTCCAGTCCAACATACCGCCCGCTTACCTTTACAGGGACGGTTTGATCAAATCGCCGGACGGTCACTGCCGGGCCTTCGATGCAAAGGCGCGGGGGGTCGTTTTTTCCGACGGCGCGGGGGTCGTGGCGCTCAAACGGCTGCGGGAGGCCATCGACCACGGGGATACGGTCTATGCCGTCATCAGGGCCTCGGCCGTGAATAATGACGGCAGCGGGAAAGGCACCTATGAAGCCCCGTGCATCGACGGCCAGGCCGACGTCATCGCGGCGGCCATCCACATGGCGGAAGTGGACCCCGAAACCATCACCTATGTGGAGGCCCACGGAACCGGTACGGTCATCGGCGACCCCATCGAGATCGAAGGGTTAAAACGGGCATTCGATACCGCTAAAAAGGGGTTTTGTGCCGTCGGGTCCGTGAAAACCAATTTCGGCCACCTGGATACCGCCGCCGGTATTGCCGGTTTTATCAAAGCCGTATTGGCATTAAAGCACCGCCTCATCCCGCCCTCCTTGCACTTTGAAAATCCCAATCCCAGGATCGATTTTGACAACAGCCCTTTCTATGTTAACACCACCCCGGCCCCGTGGGGAAACCCCGGCGGCAATGTCCCGCTGCGGGCCGGTGTCAGTTCCTTCGGCGTCGGCGGCACCAATGCCCATGTCGTCCTGGAAGAGGCGCCGGTCATGGAAAAAACCTCCACCGGCCGACGCAGGCAATTGATCCCCGTTTCCGCCCTTACCCAATCCGCCCTTGAAAAAGCCTCCGAAAACATGACCGATAACCTGGGAAAAAACCGTGTCAACCTTGCCGATGCCGCTTATACCCTGGCCGTGGGAAGGAAAGCGTTTAAATACCGCGCCATGTGGGTCGTCGACCCCGCGTCCCCTGATTTTGAAAAAGCGCACACCGCCGCCGCGCGGGAGAAGAACCCCCTGGTCTTCATGTTTTCGGGCCAGGGTGCCCAGTACGTAAACATGGGGCGGGACCTGTACGAGACGGAACCCGTGTTCCGGCAGGAGATGGACCGCTGTTTCAGCTTGCTGAAGTACGATCTCAAAGAGATCGTTTTTAATACGTCCTATAGGTCCAATAGGACCCATGAGTCCTATCCCGAAGAACTCAACCGCACCGAATTCGCCCAGCCCGCCCTATTCATCTTCGAGTACGCCCTGGCCCGGTTGTTGATGAGTTGGGGGATCGAGCCCCACGCCATGATCGGTCACAGCATCGGCGAATACACGGCCGCCTGTTTATCCGGTGTTTTCTCCCTGGAGGACGGTTTAAAACTCGTAACCCTGCGGGGAAAATTAATGCAGCAAATGCCCACCGGTTCCATGCTGGGCGTCACCCTCCCCGAGGATGAGTTAAAACCGCTGCTGCGGCCCTACGGCGAGTTGTCGTTGGCCGCCGTGAATTCTTCCTCCCTTTGCACCGTATCCGGTCCCCATGCCGCCGTGGATGCGTTTGAAGAACAACTGAAGACCATGGGACACGAATACCGGCGCCTGCACACGTCCCATGCCTTTCATTCCGCCATGATGGACCCCGTGCTGCTCCCTTTCGAGGAGGAAGTAAAAAAAATACCTTTGAACAAGCCCCGGCTTCCGTATATTTCCAATTTAACGGGCAACTGGATCACAGTGGAAGATGCCGTATCTCCCCGTTATTGGGCCGATCATTTACGCCGCGCCGTGCGATTCGGAGACGGCGTGACCGAACTGTTGAAAGAACCCGGCGCCGTTTTCATCGAAGTCGGCCCCGGGCGAAGCCTTACTACATTTGTCAACAAACATAACCGCAAAGAGAGCGAACACCCGGTGATGAACCTGGTCCGGCACCCCGGCGAGGACAGCCCCGACGATCGATTCCTGTTAAATAAGATCGGTCGATTATGGCTCCACGGCGTGGACATCGATTGGGCCGCTTTTTATGCCGGTGAAAAACGGGGGCGCGTCCCCCTGCCCACCTATCCCTTCGAGCGCCGCCTTTACCGGATGGCGTCCGGCCCCCCGGGTTTTGTACCGCACCGGGCGCCGGACGAACCCGAACCCGGGAAAAAGGCCGATATCTCCCGATGGTTCTATGTCCCTTCCTGGAAGCGTTCCATTACCCCCCGCTTTCATTCCGCCGAAACCGCGGGGGGGCTGAATTGGCTGTTCCTTATAGATAATGAGGAGACCGGCGGCCGTATCGGTTCGGAGTTGATAAAACGACTTGATGCGTCGCGCGGCAGCGGGGCCGGAACCGTTACCGTGGTTCGACCGGGAGTTGAATTTGCACTCGATAATGACGGCGCGTATACCCTTGATCCGCGCCGCCCCGATCATTACGATTTATTGATCGCCCGGCTGAAAGAGCAGGAGCGGCCCCCCCACAGGATCGTTCACTGCTTTCTTGCCGGGCCGGGAGGCAAAGAGTACGGCGGCCCGAAGGGCGAATGGGATGAATCGGTCGAATATAAAGGCTTTTACAGCCTCATCTACCTGGCGCAGGCACTGGGAAAGGAAGATATGACCGGGGACATCCGGCTCACTGTTATCACCGCCGATATGCAGGCGGTCACCGGGGACGAGGATTTGTCTCCCCGAAACGCGGCCGCCCTCGGTCCCGCCGCGATCATTCCCCTGGAATATCCCAACATCCGCTGCCGGTGCATCGATATCGATACCCCCCCGCCCGGGAGTAAAAAGGAAAAGATGCTCACCCGTCTACTGACGGCCGAGTTGACCGCGCCGGACCTTCCCGGGGAGGACAGTGTAATTGCGTATCGCAATGGTTTTCGTTTGACGCAAACCTATGAACCCCTCCCGTTGGAAGCCCCGCCGGAAGATGCGGAGATACCGCATTTGAAAAAAGGGGGGGTCTACCTTATCACCGGGGGGACCGGCGGTATCGGACTGGAGATTGCCCGTTACCTCTCCCGGACAGCCGGTGCCCGGCTCGCGTTGACCGGCCTGTCCCCGCTTCCCCCCAGGGAAGAGTGGCGACAGCGGCTGGACATCCACGGCTCCACCGACAGGCAGGGCAAAAAGATACGGAAACTATTGGAATTGGAGAAAATGGGGGCCGACTTTCTGAATTTCACCGCCGATGTCTCCGATCATGAACAAATGCAGCGGGTCTTTTCCGCCGTGGAGGAACAGTGGGGCACGGTAAACGGTGTCATCCACGCCGCCGGTGTGCCCGGCGGCGGCATGATCCAGTTGAAAACACCGGAACAGGCCCACCAGGTCATGGCCCCCAAGATCAAGGGAACCCTTGTGCTGGATGCCCTCCTGGAACATCGTCAACCGGATTTCCTTATCCTTTGTTCCTCAGTCAATTCGGTCCTCCCCCGCCTGGGGCAGGTGGATTATTATGCGGCCAATGCGTTTCTCGATGCCTTCGCATACCAAAAACACTCCCGGGGAGATATTTTCACAGTCAGTATCAACTGGGACACCTGGCAGGAAGTCGGTATGGCCGTGGACGCCGCATCACAAACCATTAAGGAGCACGATGTCGATCACCCCCTCTTCGACCGGTGCATCCGGGAGGACGCGAACCGGGAAATATACATCACCCACTTTTCGCTAAACAAGCACTGGCCCCTGAACGAACATAAGATCGCCGAATCCGGCAAGGGGCTCCTGCCCGGGGTCACCTACCTGGAAATGGCCCGGGAAGCGTTTGAAAGACACATGGAAAACAATGGGAACAGCATCCGCGACAACGCCGCCGTTGAGATCAGCGATGTCTTCTTCCTGAATCCCCTGGTGGTGGGGGACGGCGAAGAAAAAGAAGTCCGGCTGGTCCTGGAAAAACAAACCCGGACCGGCGATTATGAATTCCGGGTCCTGGGGCGGACCGGTGATCCCGGCGATCATTGGCAAAAGCACGCGGCAGGGAAAATCCGGATGAAGGAACCGGACGACCGGGGTGGAGTGATCACCCACAATATCGAGGAAATCGTCGCCGCATGCGATAAAGAGGAGTTTCGCACTCTCGACGGCGAACACCGCGACAGGGAGGGGCTGCTGCTTTTCGGTCCCCGGTGGAGAAGCCGGAAATGGACACGGTTGGGAGAAAACCGGGGCCTGGGGTTCTTCGAATTGGACGAAACCTTTTCCAGTGAAACGGGTGTATACAAACTGCACCCCGCCCTGTTGGATTCCGCCGCCGGTTTTCTTTTCGGGCTTATCGAGAAGGGTACCGCTTACATACCCTTTTCCTACAAACGGTTGACCATGAGAAAACCCCTGACCCCCGCGTTGTACAGTTACGCCCGGATGACCGCCGATACCGGCGGCGGGCAAACCGATTCCCTTAAATTCGATATCGCCATCATGGATGAGCAGGGCGTCGAACTGGTGGATATTAAAGAATTTACCATGCTCAGGGTATCCGAAGAGAGAAAGGGAAAGATCAGGGAAAAAGAAAATCCCGGGACCGTGCAAGAAGGGTTGGGGCGCCGCCCCATTTTGAAGAACGGGATGCTTTCTTCGGAGGGTATCGAGGTTTTCCGCCGTATTCTCGGGGGTACGCTGCCGCAGGTCGTGGTCTCCACCGTCGATCTTGCCGCGCGCATCCGGGAGAGCGGGATTTCACCCCTGTCCACCCCGTCCGGGGAACCGGAAGAGGAGACTTCTTCCCGTCCTTCCCTGCCGCGGCCGGAGATCAGCACCGTCTACGCGGCCCCCAAAACCGACCTGGAACGAAAAATTGCCGCCGCCTGGCAGGAACTCCTGGGCATCGAAAAAATAGGCATCCACGACGATTTCTTCGAACTGGGCGGCGATTCCCTGAATATCGTCCAGTTGAGCGATAAATTGAAAAAAATAGTGAACCGGGACATCCCCGTGGCGGTCCTGTTCCAGCATCAGACCGTCCGGGACTTCGTCCGGTACCTGGAACCGGGAGAACAACCGGAGGGTACCGCCGCCGAAGAGATCGACCGCACCGAAGAGATCCAAAAAGGAAGGGACCGCCTGAAAGCACGAATGAGGCGAAGGTAAAGACCCCATGCGCGAGGACAACAGGACCGGTTTCGAGATCGCGGTGATCGGTATGGCCGGGAGGTTTCCCGGTGCCCGGAATATCGATGAATTCTGGGAGAACCTGGCGGCCGGGAGGGAATCCATTGTTTTCTTCTCCCCCGGGGAACTGGAAGAAGCCGGTGTCGGCAATGAAATCACGGCAAATCCCGCCTATGTGAAGGCATGCGGCAGGCTGGAGGGTATCGAGGATTTCGATGCCCCCTTTTTCGGTTATTCCCCGTTGGAAGCCGCGGTCCTGGACCCCCAGATACGCCTGTTCCATGAATGTGCCTACGAGGCATTGGAGAATGCCGGTTACGATCCCTATTCGTACAACCGCGCCATGGGAATATACGCCGGTGTTTCCACGAATTTCAATTGGTTGTACCGCACCGGGCAGTCCGGGCAGCTAAAGACCCTCGGGTGGTTCCTGGGAAAGCACCTGGTCGATAAGAATTTCGCTGCCGCGCGGGTCGCCCATCAACTTCATTTAAAAGGACCCGCCGTTACCATGGACACCGCCTGTTCCTCTTCCCTGGTGGCCGTTCATATGGCGTGCCAGGGATTGTTGAGCGGCGATTGCGACACGGCGTTGGCCGGGGGAGTATCGGTCCTTTTGTTGGAGAAGCGGGGGTACCTGTATGAAGAGGGACTGCTCGAATCCCCGGACGGGCACAACCGGGCCTTCGATGCCCGGGCAAAAGGAACGAATATCGGGGACGGCGCGGGCGTGGCGGTTTTGAAACGCCTGGAAGATGCCGAAAGGGACGGGGATACGGTTCACGCGGTGGTCAAAGGTTCTTCCATCAATAACGACGGCGGCGGGAAAGCCTCTTTCGAGGCGCCCGGTGTCGCGGGGCAGGCCGGGGTCATCCGTACCGCCCTCAAGATGGCGGAAGTGGACCCGGAAACCATCGGTTACATCGAAGCCCACGGCACGGGGACCGCACTGGGCGATCCGGTGGAGATCGAGGGTCTGAAATCCGCGTTCAATACTCCCAAAAAACATTTCTGCCGGATCGGATCGGTTAAGACCAATATCGGTCACCTGGCCGCCGCTTCCGGGGCGGCCTCATTTATAAAAACGGTCCTTGCCCTAAAGTACCGGTTGATCCCCCCCTCGCTTTTCTTTGAGACCCCCAATCCCAGGATCGATTTTGAAAACAGCCCCTTTATTGTCAACACCGGACTGTGGGAGTGGAAACGGGGCGACGAACCTCTCAGAGCGGGTGTCAATTCCTTCGGTATCGGCGGAACCAATGCCCACGTGGTGTTGGAGGAAGGGCCGGACAACCGGTCCTCTAAGGCGGGGCGTGACCACCATCTTATTTTGTTGTCCGCTAAAACCGGGACCGCGCTGGAGAAAATGACCGCCAACCTCGCCGGTTTTTTAAAGAGAAATCCCGGTTCGGATATTGCCGACCTGGCCGACATCGCTTATACGCTGCAGGTGGGCCGGAGGGTATACAAACACCGGCGAATGCTGGTCTGTTCATCCCCGGATGAGGCCGTCGCATTGTTGTCGTCCCCGGGAACGAAAACAAAGGGGGAAGCGGAGAGTTACCGTGCCGAAGAGGACAACCGGCCCGTTGTATTCACGTTCCCGGGACCGGGACCGCGGTACGTGGATATGTGCCGGGATCTTTACCGGGAGGAACCCCAATTCCGGGAAGAGGTGGACCGGTGTTTTAATTTACCGGGGGTTTCCCCCGGGGGGGAATATAGGTCCTATAAGACCCATAAGTCCTATTCAATCTTTGTCAACCAATACGCCCTGGCCCGGCTGCTGATGAGATGGGGCATTACACCCGCCGCGGCCGCCGGGACCGGGTTGGGAGAATATGCCGCCGCCTGCGTGATGGGCGACATTTCCCCGGGGGACGCGCTCGGGCGGCTCGTCGATTCCCACGGGGAACACACGTCTCCCCGGGTCTTGCGGACCGAAGGACGGCACGACCTGCCCGGCGCCCTGGTGGTGGAAATCGGTCCCGGTATTTCCGACGGTATTTCGTTGTGGAAACAGATCGGCCGGTTATGGCTCCATGGCCAGACGATCGACTGGGCCGCGGTTTATCCGGGGGAAAAGGAACAAAGAAAACGGGTGCCCTTACCCACCTATCCCTTTGAACGCCGGCGCCACTGGCTCCCGGGAACCCCGGGGACCGGGACAACGCACACCGAGACCGACGCTGTCACCGAAACCGGTACATCCGCCGAAACGACCCGGGAAGTGCTGACTCGTACCTGGGCCGAATTTTTCGGGCTTGACCGTGTCGGGGTCCGGGACAATTTTTTTCAACTGGGCGGCGATTCCCTGAAAGCCCGGCTCATCCTGCTTAAACTTCGCAAGCGGTTGAACGTCGAAATCCCCATCACCGAATTTTTCAAACGCCCCTTCATCGAAGAACTGGCCCGGTTTATCGACGGGGCCGGGGAAAGCGCCTGTTCTCCCATGGGACCCGTGGAAAAAAGGGAGTACTATCCGTTATCCCACGCCCAGAAGCGGTTGTATTTCCTCCATCGCATGGGTCCCCATTCCACCGTTTACAACGAACTCTCCGTCACCCCCCTTACCGGGGATTTCGATCGCCGGGAGATCGAGCGTATCTTCCGGGCACTTATCAAACGGCATGAAAGCCTCCGCACCTCTTTCCACGTGGTCAACGGCGAACCCGTCCAGATCATACACCGGGACGCGGCACTCGAGGTGCGGTTTTATGATCCGGACCCGGGGGACAGGAGCATTATCGAAGACTTTAAACGGCCCTTTGAACTGTCCGAAGCGCCGCTGCTCCGGGTAGGACTGGTGGGGACGGGACCCGGTGAACGGTATCTCATGGTGGATATGCACCACATTATCACCGATATGACCTCGAAACAGATCCTGGCAAAAGAGGTGACCGCCCTCCACGCCGGGGAGACCCTGCCGCCGCTGCCCGCACAGTACAAAGAGTACACCATGTGGCAGTACGGTCCCCTTCAACAGGAACGCCTCCGGGAGCAGGAAGCGTACTGGCTGAAATGTTTCCCGGGGGGCGTGCCCCAAACGAACCTTCCCCTCGATCATCCGCGCAGCGAAGGGTACGGCGCCGCGGGGGTTGTGGCCGGGATGGCGGCAAATTCCGATGCCGCCCGGCTGGCCGGGATCTCAAAAACCGAAGGGGCCACCCCGTTCATGGTTTTCCTCTCCATCTACATTATATTTCTTTCCAGGATTACCGGCAGCGACGACGTGGTCACCGGTACCCTGACCCTCGGCCGCGGCCATCCCGACCTGGAGGGGGTGGTGGGCATGTTCGTCAACACCCTGGTATTGAGGCATTCTTTCGCCGGGGGTCTCACATTCCGGGAGTTCCTCCGGGATGTCCGGGACCGGACCCTGGAAGCCTTTGAAAACCAGGATTACCCTTTCGAACACCTGGTGGACCGGTTGGGGGCGGCCAGGGAACCCGGGAGGAACCCCCTGTTCGATGCCGCCTATTCCTACTATGCCGGGGACCCGCGGGTCGCTGGTGAAACGGCTTTCCCCGCCGCCGGGGCCCGTGAAGGCGGGGTTTACCGGGGAGTGCTCGATGTGCCCTCCAAGTTCGATCTCATCCTCACCGTTTCCGAAAGAGAGGGCGGCCCGGTCCTGTCGCTCACCTATAACGCCAAACTGTTCAAAGAAGAAACCGTTAAACGTTTTTTCAGCTATTTCAACCATATCTGTAAGGCGGTGTCGGAAAACCCGGCGATCAAATTGCACGAAATCGTTATCGACCATCGATTGACCGCCGCCGCACCCGGGATCAAGGATGAAAAAGGGGACTTCGATTTTTATTAATGAAACGCAAATGACGAAAGATGAACATGAAAACGGCCTTACCGGCCTGGAAATTGCCGTGATCGGTATGGCCGGGCGTTTCCCCGGGGCCGGTACCGTCGCTCAATTCTGGGAAAATGTGAAAACCGGTGTCGAGTCCATCGCCTTCTTTGCGGACGCAGAGCTTGAAGAAGCCGGGATACCCGCCGAAGTGACGGCCGATCCCCATTATGTCGGGGCATGGGGCTGGATGGATGACCTGGAATGGTTCGACGCCTCCTTTTTCGGTTATACCCCCCTGGAAGCCGAGACCATGGACCCCCAGGTACGGATTTTCCACGAATGTGTCCTGACGGCATTGGAAAACGCCGGGTATGATCCTTATTCCTATAAAAAATCCATCGGTCTTTATGCCGGGGCGTCCGCGAATTTCAACTGGCAGGCCCGGGTGGAATTGTCCGAAAACCGGGCGGTTCTCGGCAAATTTGCCTCGAAACAATTGAACGACAAGGATTTTCTCTGTACCCACATTGCCCACCGGTTGAATTTGAAGGGGCCGGCCGTTACCCTGGATACGGCCTGTTCCACCTCGTTGGTGGCGGTCCACATGGCCTGCCAGGGCCTGATCGGCGGGGACTGCGATATGGCGTTGGCCGGCGGGGTGTCCATTCCCCTGTTGAACAAGGGCGGGTATTTCTATAAGGAGGGGATGCTGCTCTCCCCGGACGGTCACTGCCGGGCCTTCGATGCCGCGGCAAAAGGGACCGCTTTCGGGAATGCTTCCGCCGTGGTGGTGTTAAAACGGCTGGAGGATGCCCTCGCCGACGGGGATACGGTTCATGCCCTTATCAGGGGTTCCGCGGTGAACAACGACGGGGCCGCCAGGGCCGCTTATACGGCGCCGAGCATTAACGGCCAGGCCCGGGTCATCGGGACGGCCCTCAAAATGGCGGAAGTAAAACCCGAAACCATCGGTTACGTGGAAACCCACGGCACCGGGACGGCCCTCGGCGACCCGGTGGAGATCGAGGGCCTGAAAACGGCGTTCAATACCCCCCCGAATACACATGTTTGCAGGATCGGTTCGGTTAAGACCAACGTGGGTCACCTGGAAATGGCCGCGGGCGTGACGGGGCTGATAAAAACGGTACTGTCGTTAAAACACCGCCTCCTTCCCCCCTCCCTGTTCTTTGAGAAACCCAACCCCAAAATCGATTTCAAAGACAGTCCCTTTGTGGTAAACACCCGCCTCATGGAATGGAAAAGGGGCGATCATCCCCTGAGGGCCGGTGTCAGTTCTTTCGGCATCGGGGGCACCAATGCCCACGTGGTGCTGGAGGAGTGGCCGGAAGAGCGTTCCGCCGACGCCGGGCGTAAACACCATCTTATTTTGTTGTCTGCCAGAACCGGGACCGCTCTCGAAACAATGACCGCAAACCTGAAAGATAAAATAGGACCTATAGGTCATATAAGTCCTATAGGACCTATTAAAACCACCTTCCTGGCGGATGCCGCTTATACCCTGCAGGTGGGGCGGGCGGTATACCCACACCGGCGCATGCTGGTGTGCTCCACCGCGGAAGAGGCCGCCGCGTCATTGTCTTCCCCGGCAGCGGCCTCCACCGGGGTGAAGACCTACCGGGCCCGGGAGGCCGACCGGCCCGTGGTGTTCATGTTCCCCGGTCTCGGTTCCCAGTATGTGAACATGGGCCGGGAGTTGTACGAAGAGGAACCCGTGTTCCGGCAGGAGATGGACCGCTGTTTCAGCTTGCTGGAGTACGATCTCAAAGAGATCGTTTTTAATAAGTCCTATAGGTCTTATAAGACCCATGAGTCCTATTCAAAGGAAATCCACCGCATCGAAATCGCCCAACCCCTGGTTTTTTCCATCGAATACGCCCTGGCAAAATTATTGATCGCATGGGGTGTCAAGCCTTACGCGATGATCGGTTACAGTTTCGGCGAATATACCGCCGCCTGTATTTCCGGGGTGCTTGCCCCGGGGGATGCCCTGAAACTGATTACCGCCAGGGGACAATTGATCCGGGAACTGCCCCCCGGCGCCATGTTGAGCGTACCCCTCCCGGCGCAAGACCTTGCCCCCTTATTAGACCCGGCACTCTCGCTGGCCATCGACAATGGTCCCTCGTGCGTGGTGGCCGGTCCCGAAAACGCCATCACGGCCTTTGAAAACCGGATGAAAGAAAAAAAACTGTTGTGCATGCGGGTGCCCGGTTCCCATGCCCTCCATTCCCGGATGATGGACCCTATCCTGGAAAAATTCGAGGAAACCGTCCGCTCCGTACCGTTAAATAAACCCCGGGTCCCATATATCTCCAATGTCACCGGGGATTGGATCACCAACGAGGACGCCGTGGACCCCCGGTACTGGGCCGCGCACCTGTCGGGAACCGTCCGGTTTGACGCCGGTATGAAAACGCTGTTGAAGACATTAAACCCCATATTGATAGAAGTCGGACCGGGGCGGGACCTCTCCGCCCTGGCCCTCCGGCATCTCGAAGAGCAGGAAGGTGTGCTCAACCTCCTCAGGCTTCCCCATCAAAAACAAACGGATACCGCTTTTCTATTGAACCGGATCGGTATGTTATGGCTTTACGGGCAGCCCATCGATTGGGAAACGTTTTACACCGGGGAAAAGAGGCGGCGCATACCGCTGCCCACGTATCCTTTCGAGGGCCGGCGCTTCCGGATCGATGCGGACACCTCCCGGATTAACGCGGTAAATGCGATGACGCCGGTCAAAAAGACGGGTATCGACGGCTGGTTTTACATGCCTTCGTGGAAACGGGACAAAACCTTCGGGGACAAAACCTGGAGAATACCGGTTCTCCCCGGGACCCACTGGCTGGTGTTTACGGATGACCGCGGCCCGGGCGGCCTTTTAACGGAACAACTAAAAAAAGCGGGAAAAAATGTCGTCGGGGTGATACCCGGGACCGCGTATTCCGCGGCGGATCCATGCACCTACACCCTTCATCCCGCCGATGCCGCGCATTATGACCGTCTCTTCGGCGAACTCCGGGCCTCCGGCCGCGTCCCCGATCAAATCCTTCATTTATGGAACGTCACCGGCGGCCGCCGCTCGGCGGAAAAAGCCCTGGAAACGGGGTTCCACAGCCTGATCTCCATTGCCCGGGCCATCGGGAAACAGGCCCCGGATAAAAAGATCAGGCTCACCGTGGTCACCGATAACATGCAGGACGTGGCCGGGGAAGACCACCTGTGCCCGGAGAAAGCGGTTATATTGGG
>Ga0210082_1000021_pt1 | contig 31697 bp, 25 predicted proteins | sample White_ThreeSqA_D_2_FD_185592 | JGI IMG/M metagenome (GOLD analysis project Ga0210082, IMG submission 185592) | Wetland microbial communities from the San Francisco Bay, California, USA, that impact long-term carbon sequestration -... | ecosystem: Environmental > Aquatic > Marine > Wetlands ... | reverse complement strand
CACCACGCGGCGCGTGGACCCACTGCACGGCCCGGGGGGCATCGGATGCTCCAGGGGGGTATCTCAAACCGTGAGAATCTTTCCCTCGTCCCTCGTCCCTCGTTAATGTCAGCCGGGACACCCGGCCTCTTTTTTTCTCCTTTCCCCTTGACAAAGGGCGTCGATTGGATTAGTATACGGTCTGAGGAGTTAAAATGGAAATGAAAAAATGGGGCGTTTTAATTTCTGTTTTATTAATTGTATGGGCGTTCGTTTCGCCGAAGGCTTTCGGTGAAGAGAATACCCGGGACTACCTGACTACCGGCAACTGGTATCCCCGGTCCCCGGACCGGCTGAATGCCATGCTGGACGAATTTTTCAGCCGCGCCGGGACAAAAGACGTACCGGGAAAGATCACGGGCATTATCGGTCCTCACGCCGGTTTTACCTACTCCGGTCAATGTCTCGCCAATGCCTATAAACAACTCCAAAACACCGCGGCCGGGGGAAATATCCACCGTGTCATCCTCCTGGGCGTCTCCCATAGTAAAGGATACTACGGCGCCGCCGTCTCCACCTTCGATTTCAACAGCACCCCCCTGGGAAAAATTCCCGTGGATACCGCCGTCACCGAAAAACTGGCAAAAGAAAAACATTTCAGGGTGGATAACATGGCCCTTCAGCGCGAACACTCTTTGGAAAACCACCTCCCCTTCCTGCAAAAAGCACTGGGAACAAAAGATTTCAAGATCGTTCCCATACTTTTCAGTTTCCTCGAAAAGAAAGATTTCAAACCCATGGCCGAGACCATTAGAAAATATATCGATGAAAACACCCTGGTGGTGGCCAGTACCGATCTAACCCATTACGGATCCTCTTTCGGATACACTCCCTTCCGAAAAGACCTGGAAACCAACCTCACCAAACTGGATATGGGAATCATTAAACCCATCACCGGTTTCGATTTCGACGCCTATTACGCTTACAAGCAAAAGACGGGCATCACCATGTGCGGGTTCGTTCCCGTGGGCGTTATGATCTCCATTTTCGACGATAATGCCCACACCGGCTCCCTGGTGGACTATAACAAATCCGGCGACATGAACAACGATTATTCCCACAGCGTCAGTTACGCCTCCATCATTATCAGCAAAGATAATAAGGAAAAGAAAACAGGAGGAGAAAAGACCATGAATTCGCCGTCCGGTTTAAATAAAAAGGAACAAAAGGAACTCTTACGCATTGCCAGGGATACGCTGGCCCATTACCTCGAAACGGGCGACTACCCGGAAGACCTCGGTAAAAAATATGCCCTTTCCGAAAACCTGGAAGTGGTCACCGGCGTGTTTGTCACCCTCAAGAAAAAAGGTCACCTGCGCGGCTGTATCGGTTCCATCATCGGCCGGGAGCCGTTGTATCTCGGTGTAAGGAATAATGCCGTCAGTTCGGCGGTCAAAGATTACCGGTTCCCCAATGTAAAAGAAACCGAACTTAACGACATCGATATCGAAATATCCGTCATGACCCCCTTACAGCCCCTGGACGACTATAAAAAAATACGGCTGGGCACCGACGGCGTCATCATCAAAAAAGGACACTCCCAGGCGGTATACCTGCCGCAAGTAGCGACGGAAACGGGATGGAACATCGACCAGTTCCTGGGTCACCTGTGCCAAAAAGCCGGGCTCCCGTCCAACAGTTACACCGAGCCCGGGATGGAATTCTACATCTTCCAGGCACAGGTCTTCGGGGAACATGAGGGGTGAAGGATGAAGGAGAAAGAGGAGTGAGAAAGAGAAATTATTTTTTTATTGTAGTGCTAACGGCTTCCTTAGTGTTTTTTAGTTCTTGTTCCATTAAGAAGATGGCGATGAAACAAGTGGCCAATACATTGACCGCGCCGGGGAGCAGTACTGTATTCACCGGGGATAACGACCCGGAACTGGTGGGCGATGCCCTGCCCTTTACCATTAAAATGTACGAATCCCTGATGATGTCCCTTCCGCGGCACGCGGGGCTGCGACTGCAGACGGGCAGCCTGTATATTATGTATGCCAACGCCTATTTACAGACCCCGGCGGATATGCTGACGGATGAAGAGATGGTCAAAGAGCAGTTTTTACTTAAACGGGCGAAGAACCTGTACCTCAGGGGCCGGGATTTTATCCTCGAAGCATTGGAAAACAAATACCCCGGGTTCTTAAAAAAATTGGAAGACAAAAAATTCGGCCCGGCGTTGTCTCCCATGAAAAAGGAAGATGTACCGTTTTTGTACTGGGGTGCCGCCGGGTGGCTGGGGGCCTTTGCCCTCAACCCTTTCGACATGAAACTGGGGATGACCGTTCCCCGGGCCAAAGCCATGATGGACCGCGTGCTTCAATTGGACCCGGGTTTCGGGGAAGGTTCCATACATGATTTCTATGTCCAGTATTACGGTTCCATGCCCGACTATATGGACGGGGACTTCAATAAAGCCCGGGAACATTATAAAATGGCCGTGGAAGCCTCGGGGGGAAAGAAAACCTCCCCTCATCTTTCCCTGGCCACCACGGTGGCGGTCAAGGAGCAAAATTTAAAGGAATTCAAGGCACTCCTGGAAAAAGTCCTGGCCATCGATCCCGACGCGGACCCGGATAACCGGCTGCTCAATACGATCAACCGGAGAAAAGCCAGGTGGCTGCTGGAACATACGGAAAATTTTTTTCTCGAAGCCGGTGACGACGAAAACACGGGAAACAATCCGGATAACGACGAATAGGAGGAACACTTATGAAGGTGAAAATAAGCAGGTTGAAATTTTTTATTATAAGTTTATTGGGGGTGATATTTTTTACCGGTTATGCACACGCACTGACGATTAAGATAGGGACCATCGTCCCGCTGCGCTCGCCGTGGGTCAATGAGCTTAAAAAGTTGGGGATTGAATGGGGTAAGATCACCAACGGCGAGGTAGATATAAAAATATACGCCGGCAGTATTGCCGGGAACGAAACGGACATGGTCCGGAAAATCCGCATGGGTACGCTGGGCGGCGCGGTTTTTACAAACAGGGGTATCATGAGTATTTATCCCGATGCTTATGTGCTTAATATCCCATTCTTCCTGGAATCCGAAGCCGAGTTCGATTATGTCCTGGAAAAGATGTCGCCCTTTATCGAAAAGGAGATCGAGAAAAAAGGCTTCAAAGTGCTTATCTGGGCCAAGGCCGGATGGCTTTATTTCTTTTCCAAGAGACCGGTCCTATATCCCGACGATCTAAAAAAACACAAATTATCCTTTACCACCGGCGCGGCGGACATGGAACTGGCCTGGAAAAAGTCCGGGTACCATGTGGTCCCCAACCAATTGAAAGACATGATGATGGCTTTACAGAGCGGGATGGTGGATTCATTCTATCTACCTCCCCTGATGGCGGCATCGGGCCAATATTTCGCATTAGCGCCGAACATGTGTTCGCTGCGCATTACCCCCTTGCTGGGCGGGCTTGTGCTCTCGGACAAAATATGGCAAAAAATCCCGGATAAATATAAAGGCCAAATGATCGCCGTTGCCCAAACAATGGCGGATAATCTCTATAAAGAAACCATCGAGCTGGAAAAAGAAGCCATCGAGGAAATGAAAAAAAACGGCCTGAAAATTAATCAGGTCCCACCGGATGCCCTGGAAAAATGGAAAGCCGCATCGGACAAAGGGATGGATGTCCTTATCGGCAAAGTGTTCACAAAAGAGATATACGATATGCTGATGATGCATGTAAAAGAATTCAGGAAAAGAAATGACCAAAGGAAAACAGTGGACCGTTAAAGCGGTTACGTTTCTTCATTCCGCGGAAAACCTGGTGGCCGCGGCCGCGGTACTATTATTGGCGCTCATCCCCACGATGGAAGTCGTCGCAAGGAAATTCTTTCACACCGGCATCGGGTATTCCACCGACTATACCAAGCACCTGGTGCTTTTTATTACCTTTATCGGCGGGATGATCACATCGAGAGAGAAAAGACATCTCTCCCTTTCCCTGTCCCTGAAAATAGAAGACCCGATGAAGTCGCGGATACATACCGGCGTCCAGACTATTTCCGCCATTTTGGTCACTGCGTTTGCATGGAGTTCCTTATCTTTTGTCCTTACGGCCTTCGATCCCTCGGTGAAAGTCGGTGTTTTCCCCATCCGGTTGGTGGGCCTGGTCATGGTAGTGGGTTACTCGGTCATGGCGGTCCGCTTTATAACCGATGTGGGGGTAGGGAAATGGCACCGGAAAATAGCATGGACGGCCATTCTTTTCGGCACGTTTCTTGCCGTTGAACCCATCCGCAATATTTTAACCGTTTTATTGGGAGAGGCCCCGGGATTCATGGAAACGGTGGTATCGTGGTGTCAATCCGTGCATGCGGTTATTGCGGTGCCTGTGATCATTCTTCTTATCGTCGCGGCCATATTCGGGGCGCCGCTTTTCGTCGTATTGGGCGGGGCCGCGTTCTTGCTTTTTCTCCGTACCGCCGACCCCCTGGAAGTGATTCCTAATGAAGCGTATTCGATGTTGATCAGTCATTCTATCCCGGCGATCCCGTTGTTTACGGTTGCGGGATTTATTCTTTCGGAGAGTAAAGCGGGAGAACGGTTGGTCCGTTTTTTCAAAGCGTTTTTCGGTTGGTTTCCCGGTGGTCTTGCGGTTATGGCCATCCTGACCTGTGCGTTTTTTACGACCTTTACGGGTGCTTCGGGAGTGACCATCCTGGCGTTGGGGGCGTTGTTATCTTATGTATTGATAAACGGGAAATACGAACGGCGTTTCAGTTTGGGTCTGTTAACGTCTTCGGGCAGTATCGGGTTGTTGTTTCCGCCCAGTTTGCCCATCATTATATACGGGATTATTGCGGGTATCAGTATTAAGGACATGTTCCTGGGGGGTATTTTCCCGGGTATTGTCATGGTGGTGGTATTGATCGTTTTTAGTGTCATTTATGCATCGAAGCAGAAGACGGACCGGGAGCCGTTTAAATTAAAAGAGGCCTGGGCGGGCATCCGGGTGTCGATATGGGAACTCTTGCTGCCGGTGGTGGTGGTTGCGGTTTATTTCGGTGGTCTGGCCACGTTGGAGGAGAGCGCGGCCATTGCGGTTGTTTATGCATTTATCGTGGAGGTCGTTATTCACCGGGATTTGAAGATAAAGGATTTGAACCGGGTCATTATGAAGTGTATTCCCATTATCGGGGGGGTATTGATCATACTTGCAATGGCCAAGGGGCTTTCTTATTTTATCGTGGATGCGGAAGTACCCATGAAGCTTACGGAGTGGGTCCAGGCGAATATCGGGTCGAAGTATGTTTTTCTTCTTCTCCTGAATATTGCGTTATTGGTCACGGGATGTTTCATGGATATATTTTCGGCGATCATGGTAGTCGTGCCGTTGATCATTCCGTTGGGTGCTCTTTTCGGTATTCACCCGGTCCATTTGGGGATTATTTTCCTGGCGAACATGGAGTTGGGGTATTTGACGCCGCCGGTGGGATTGAATTTGTTCCTTGCGTCTTACCGGTTCAACGAGCCGTTGGGGAAGTTATATAAAGATGTTTTGCCTTTTTTCTTCATTCAATTGGTCAGTGTATTGTTGATCACTTACATTCCCATATTGTCCATTGGTTTGTTAAAGCTGATCAAACTTTGATATGCCTCCGGCGGCCAGGGGGGCTTTTTTGAAAAACCGCCCCCCTGGACCCCCCGAAAAACTTTTTGTCAGATTGACATAAAGCTTATCTTGTGGTAAGGTACTCTCTTTTAAAACCCAGGTACCGACATGAAAAAAAACATTAAAACCATTATCGGCGTGCTCATCAGCGCCGTCTTTATGTACCTCGCCGTACGCAAAGTCGATTTCCACGAAATGATGAACAGTTTCGCCAAAGCCGAATACTGGTACATCCTGCCCGCCCTGGCCATTATTTTCTTCAGCCACTGGCTCCGCGCCGTACGGTGGCGTTACCTCATGGAACCCATCGCCCCGGTCAAATTAAACCGTCTCTTTTCCGCACTCCTTATCGGTTACATGGGCAACGCATTCCTCCCCGCCCACCTGGGCGAACTGATCCGGGTCTATATCATCGGCAAAAAAGAAAACATCTCCGCTTCCACCGTCCTGGGGACCGTTATCGTCGAACGAATCGTCGATGTATTCACGTTGTTATTACTATTGGGCGTTGCCGTTATCATTTTCCCTTTCCCCGCGTGGGTGCGTAACAGCGGTTATATTTTCCTGGCGGCAATCGTGTTCCTGTCCGTGGTGCTCGTATTAATGAAAATCTACCGCACCCGGGGCCTGGGCATCGTTTCCAAACTGGCCCGGCCGCTGCCCGCAAAATGGCGGACACGGTTGCTCGATATCCTCGGCGCGTTACTGGACGGTATCGCACCGTTAAAGAAAAAGGGGCACTACGTCATCGTATTCATTCTCACCATGCTCATCTGGCTTTGTTATGCCGTTTCATTCCAGGTCATTTTCTATGCCTTTGATTTTGTAAAAATTTATTCGCTGCCCTGGACCGCGGCTCTGGTGCTTTTGGTAATCACTACCATCAGTGTTTTGGTCCCGTCTTCTCCCGGATATGTGGGTACTTACCATTACTTGTGTCAGTTATCGTTGGCTCTTTTCGCCGTTCCGCCGGAAACGGCATTGAGTTTTGCATTTATCCTGCACGGTCTCAATTTCTTCCCGATCATTATCGTGGGTCTTGTACTGGTCTCCCTGTCCAAAATGAGTCTGAAACGCTTACAGGAAGAATCCGAACATATTACCGACACTGCGGAAGAGAAACGATCATAACGATTTCCGCCGGGTAACGATATGCGAAAAATCCAGCATTAAATGATATAAATCAACCCGCTTCAGAGAAACGGTTTTGTGCCTTGAAATAAAACAGTATTGGAAGTTCTCGATAATGGCGACGGGAGATATTTTTTCAACGAAAGCGGCTTCCGGGTATTTGGAAGATACCAATTGGTTAATTTTTTCGACATTATCAGGGGTGTCGAACGTTTTAACTTCAAACCCCAGCATCCCATTCAATCCATAATAAGAGGAATATTTTTCAGTGACAAAGCGCATGATTCCTTCTTTGATGTACTTCTCATTTAAACGGTTGTTCCCATCCAGCCGTTTGCACTCAAAAATATAATATGCCTGTGGTTCGTTAAGGGAGTTCAATGTCTGTACTTTGATATCAACAAACCCTTTATCCATATTTTCAGCAGCTTCGCGGTTAAATATCACATGTTCAATTCCCAATTGTTCCCGCTTTACGTTATCGTTTAAATATTTTTCCAACAGGATATCCCTGATATGATTTTCCTTGTATTCCACGTGAACGCCCTCTTCGACAAGCAGTTTATAGGCGCTAATGATGACCGTTAATATCTCATGGAAATCTATTTCATAAATATTTTGAGAATATGAAAATCTCTCTTCATTCAGCATTGTGGAATCGTTTTCCTATGAATTGTTTTTTCCCTGCTTTCAGTATGGCATCTTTAAATTCATACAGGTCCAGGTACCCAATGGCTTTGTGCCACAGCTTATATTGGTCGGGTTTTATAATGTAAAAGGAATTTTCTTCAAATCCCTTGATGTCTTTTTGACTGAAAATTCGATTAGAAACCTTTGAGAAGCTCGAACGTGAAAGAAGCTCAACCATCTCTGAATCCTCTCTATCCGAAATCCAACTTATGTTGTGATCCGGTTTTGTTTCCGTAACCACAAAATGTATCGCCACAACGTATTTTGCCCGATAGATTTCCACATGGAAATATCGATCAGGGCCATTAAAATATTTTCCGAAATGATCGATGAACAGTTGTGCGTATTCTTCAAGTATCTTTTCAGATGCTGCATTTAAGATTTCATTATTGTCTCCGCCGTTAATTAATGGGATACTTACTTCATGCGCATAATCGACCAGCGCCCTTTCCCGGCGGGAGAGGGCGAAAGCGTGATAAATCTCATTGTCAAGCTCCTCCAGCAGCAAATTAAATTTTTCCTCTAATTTATCTATCTTTCTATTTATTGAAGAATCCAGGATTTTATTTTCAGCGTTGGCCATCGCATCACTGTGTGATGCCCTGTTTTTTTCGACTGCTTTTACTTTTGAAATGATTTCTTCATTGAACGTGTAAGGGAATGTGAATTTTTCGTCGGCATCATGAATCTGCTCTCTTTCAATCCCCGCGGAAGAAACGGTGGTTAAGGAATAATAAGAAAATAAATTTGAATAAAATAACCCGGCAAGGACTTCCAACACATTTTCGTCATCCTCGTTATATGCTTTTATGGAAGTAAGGGCATCGGTGAACGCAGCGGCTTCACTGCAAACGGCAGATACAATTCTATAATCGTTTGTTGCTCCCTTTTTTACCAAAAGCATCGGGGGTTCATATAGTTCTTTTTTTTTCCTGGGCCTGTGAATCCATCGACTTTCCCATTTTTCAGTTTCCCTTAAATTAATAAAAAAAGGCCCTATTATTTTTTCATTGTTCGTGTCCACGTAATATTTTCCCACTAAAAAATCGGCATCTTTCCTGTCACCGCCTCCGATTTGCGCACCTTTCCCAAAAATAAACCTGCCGGTGTCACTAATTATTTTATGTATAGTGGGATAGTTTTCTTTCAACCGTTTGATAAAGTGAAAATCCAGGATATTTCCATAAACCAGGGTTTTGAACAGCCAATCGTATTTTTTGAAATATTTTTGCGGTACCTCTTTATAATCGTATTTTTCAAACACAAATATCTTAAAAAGGTCGAAGAGGCGATTGGGTTTTAAGGAGATATGTTTGACAACGTTTTCGTCGGTATCCGTTCCGAAAGCGTATCGATAAAATATAACGGCCGCTGGTGCGATGGCACTGGATTTCGCGAAGACCTGTCTTCGGATTGAAGAAAGCTCGAAAATTTTATCGGTCTTAAAATGTTTCAAAAAATATTCCCTGAATTCTTTGGCTTCATTATTGTATAAATTTTTACTGGTCACAATTAAGGAACAGACGGTATCTTCACCGGAAAAGTCGCTTACCCGTACTAAAAAAGCCTGTGATATTTCTTTTCGCCCGATTTTGACCTCCTTTTTTTTGCAATAATCGATATATTTATCGTTTTCTCCGTCTCCTGACGGATTCCCCCAGGGTGGATTACCGACAATAAAATCAAAATTTTTGTTTCTTAACTTTGTATCAAAATCGTTCACCGTATCAAAGAAATCAGTATTAAAAAAATTATTATCCAGTAGAGGAAACTTAAAGGTCTCGATGTCTTTGGGTTCCTGGTAATCCAGGAGGGTAATATATAGAGAAAACACGGCCACTTTTATCGCGTTTTCATCTTTATCGATACCGAAGATGTTACTGCACAATAATTCTTTTAAATCCTCTTTGTATTTTTCCTTATCTTTCTCATACTCGGGATTCAGAACCTGGTACCAGTGGATCACGCGCCTCAATGTTTCCACCAGGAATATACCCGAACCACAGGCGGGGTCCAGTACTTTACACCGATATTCATTCGGATTCTTTTCAAAATAGATGTCAACCGTCTCTTTTAAAATATAATCCACTAAAAAGGGGGGCGTGTAATAAGCCCCTTTTTTTCTTTGGTTTTCGCTCCCGAGGAAGAATTCATATATGTTGCTGATAAACTCGATGGGGATGATGGAAAAATCATAAAAGTCGAACAGGTTCATCTGTCCGCTTTTCAATTCCACGCCTTTTAAAAGTCTGACCAGTACGTCCAAATGATCCTCGGTTACGGTACGTTCCTTTTCTTCATCGATGGGAAATAAGTTCCCGTTAAATTTCTTTTTTAAATAATTGAATAATTGGTAAGTTTTTTGCCTGTTTTTTAATATTTCAAGAAGGCCCTTATTGGACAAATCGCCGTACTCCCCTATTTTCACTTTCCTGTCGATCAAATACCTTGCAAACAAAAGCCGTCCAATCAGGCTGTTTACGACGGGTGATTCCAATCGATGTTCATCGATCAGTATGTCGCGGGCGGCTTCGATATTTTCCAATAATTTATAGTCCACCCGTTTGGTTTCTTCAAAGCTGCGGCCGTAGGTTTCAAGGAATTTCCCGGAAACCAGGTTAAGGTAATTGAAGTGTTCCAGTTCTTCTTCGCCTTCCGCAAGTAAATTCAAAAGTTTTTCTTTTTTATCAAAAGAGAAACCGTTATAGACTTTGATTTGATTTCCCTCATGGATGACAATGAGGGGAGAACTGTTGGCATTCCAGCACCATTTATGAATCTCAGGCTTCTGGTGGGTTTCAAAAAAAAGAATGAACGGTTCATTATTGAACTCATAGATCGCGTATGGTTTCAGTTTGCGCTCGATGACCTCCTCCACCCGCCTGGGAAATTTATTTTTCCATTCATCCATCGAAAAAAAATGGAGACCGTTGTGACGGTTAAAACCCAACCTGGCGATCAAGGCGCTATAACTCGTCATCTTACCCTTCTAACCTGTAATAATATATCATAACCTAATTGTAACATAATTCACCTTCTTTTTGAATAGTTTTTTTTTGCGAATCAGCATTCTTCAAATCACATACAACAAATTTCACAGATTTTGCATTTTCCTCCTTCTCCTATAATATATCGGCAGTATGCCAAATAACGGCATACCATGAAAAATTTCCCGCTCCTGTTCCGCGATTTGGGATTTTTACTGCCTTACCGTCATTGTTATTTCCACATCCAGGGGGTTTTCGATATCGTCCTGATCTTTCTTTAGAAAAGTGGCTTCCAGGTGAGTGAAGGTCTTGATGACCTTTTTCTTCTTTAGTTTCGGTTTTATCAAGTGCTTGTATGCCAGCATGGGGATGGCAAGGACGGGAATCGAGGCACGCTGCAGCGATTTTTCTTCCATGTCCAGCGGGTTCGGGGGACGGCCGGTCAGGCGGTCCGCGTTTCGCATCATTTTATCCGTTTCCATGCGCGACAGGCGGCGGACTTTTACTGTCTTTTTATGATATGCCACCAACCGGTTCTCGATAAACATGGCCACACCGAACCCGGATTTTTTTATGTGCGGTTTCATTTGCCCCGAATTCTCCGGGTAACGGCACTTGATATCGAGAACGATCTCCTTTTGCACGATCAAATCCCCGGCTTTTAAGGCCAGGGTGTAGACATGCGTCTCACTCCGTTCAAACAACGGGGCCGCGGGGAGCTCGATAAAATTAAACCCCTTTTGCATTATCCCGGCGCTTACGACCTTTTCCCCGTACACCAGGCGGTAATCGGTACTCATCCCCATCTCGACGGCCAGGGTTATGTACTTCGGCGGCAGCGACCCCTTGAACGAACTGTCCTTGAGCAAGCCGATTTGAACGACCAGCGGGTATTTCCGCCTCCATTCCCTCATATAATCCCCGATTTGACGGTTGAGTGTTTTGTCTTTCAACGGGAAAACATCGGAAACACCTTTATATATTTCAAAAAAACCGCTTATCCACTTTGTTTCGTTTTTTTTATCGTCCAGCCTGTGACAGCAGTAAGCAAGGGTCAGCCAGACAAAGGGCCTGTCGTTAACAGGGACGGCGTTTAGGGCGGTTTCCAGCAATTGAACCGCGCCGCGGTGGTCTTTTTCTTCGACCAACAAGCGGGTCAAATCCGTCGTCCAGTCCGCACAGAACAGGGGAACGGCGGCAATAAAAAAAAGGACAACGGCTGCAATTGTTTTTTTATTCATTTTGGTAATTAAATAGAAAGAAAACATTCAACCGGCCGCCGGGGATCCGACCCGGCAGGCGGGGATACGGACCGCCCATACGAACGGCATTCAAGGCCGCCCGGTCCATGTACTGCATCCCGGACGACCGGGTGACCTCGTCGAAAACCACCCGGCCCTCTTGATCGAACGCCGCGGCAATGCCCACTTCGCCCCGGGAACCACTTTCCCCGGTCCCGAAGCCGGGCAGGAGAGACCAGCTTTCATTGATCTTTTCCACCACTTCCCGTGCCCAGGGAGTGATATCGATGCCCCTGCTCTCAAAATAGGCCCTTCCCGCACTGTCGATGACGATATTATCCTCGAAAGGCGTAACGGCGCCGGATGTATCGGCGGGTTCCGCCAGCCCCGCTTTTTCCCGTTCCTCTCTCTTTATCCGGTTAAAAACCTCTTCCAGGTTCTCGGGTTTCAAATAATACGAAGGGTTGAACGGGGCTTTTAGACCTTTGGGCGCTTCGGCGATGCCCGGTTTCCCGGGAACAGCCGGTACGACGCCGGGCATCGATGGTTGACCGGGGGGTACTTCACCCGTGGTCACCGGTCCCGGTTCTTTTCTTTTCACGGGTTCCACGGGTTTTCGAGGTAAGGGTTTAACTCTTAACACATCTTCTTCAACCCGAACGGGGGGCCCGGTACGCGGGAAAACCAGGGGCCCCCGTGAGATGGGGCGAACCAGGATGATCGTTTTGTCGTTCTTGACTTGTTCGATAGCAAATTCCGCGGTAATAAAGTAATAGGCAATGAAGATGTGAAAGATGACGGACAACAAAAAGAACAGGGCGCGTGCCCGTTGTTCCGCGGGTCTTCGACTGAATATGACATCGGAAATGTTCATGCTGTTCGCTGCTCTCTAAAACCTTTTAGACGCGGGATCGGAGAAAAAAGTTTCAAATTTGTCCTTTTCTCCCGGTTTTTTCCGTATAAAATTATGTATAATACATTTTACAAAAGAAAGCAGGAAATTTCAAGTAAACCACGCGCTTCAACGGAAGGTAAAATGAAAAAAGCGATTGTTTTGATAATAACGGGTGTGATGATACAATGGTTCACGGTGGTTAAGGCACAAGACCAGGACCGGGAAACAGGGCGATTCCGCGAGGAGATCGAGGTCGTGAACATCGAGGTGCCGGTGCGGGTCTATGCGAAAAAGAAACCGGTGAAAGGTCTTCAAAAATCGGATTTCAAATTATTTGTCGATAAAAAAGAGTATGCGGTCAACGGGTTTTACGAAGTCCGGAAAAAGATCGATGCCCCCGAAGGGCAGCGGGAACCCCGGTTATATGTACTGATATTCAATGTGCTTTCCGGGGCGGACGAATTGGGTAAGGGCCTGGATACGCTTTTTGGAAAAGTAATACAACCGGGCGACCGGGTAATGACGTTAACCAACAACATGTATCTCAAGGACAAAGTGATCGCGGACCCCAAGGATTATCTCGTAAAGTTAAAAAAGATACTGCACATGGAGTGGTTGAAGATGAAGCAGGCCCTTTCTTCCCTTGAATACAATTTGAGGTACCTGGCATCCTCGTTTAAAATGAGTATGAAGACCCCGGAGCAGAGAGCGGGCGGCCGGGGAATCGCGTTTAACGACCCGGAGCGGCAGGAGTTGATCGTTACCCGTTTTATCGAAGATTACCGTGGGTACCTGGAGGATTTCAAGCAAACGTATTTTAATCCCGACCAGGAGCAATATTTGAAGATCGCGGATTATTTGAAGAGTCAAAAGATCAAGACCTGGGTCCTTAATTTTTACCAGGCCCCGGCTTTTCCCATGTTAAAGCGTAACGGCGGCGATATTTACAATTTGATCGCGGATTATGCCGGTGCGGCGAATGTCCCGAACCCGTATACCCAGGAAGTCGAAACCGGTATGGGGAAACCGAACCGTACACATGTGGAAACCATCGGCAAAGTATTCTTAAATACCGGCGCCACCTTTCACACGCTTTTAATGAATTCCGATACACCCGGTTTTTACGAGGATTTCGAATACAGGACCGTCCCCATCGATTCGGAGCATATCTCCCGTGAGGTCACACGTATGACCGGTGGGAAGGTCATGGCGTCCAACAATATCGATAAATTCATGAAAAATGTGTCCGGCATAGAGGATGTTTATTATGTGCTCACTTATGCACCGGGCGCAAGCAAAGGAAAAGGAGTAGTGGATGTCCGGGTACCGGGTAAAAAGTACCGGGTGGTCCACGACGATCAGCAGCGGCCGCGTTACCTGAAACAGGCGGCACAGGCATTAAAGGACAAAGTCCCTCAAATCCGGCTCGGGGAAGTCGAGTTGAAAGACGGTTTGCTCCATGCATTCGTTTCCGGGGTACAACTGGTCCGGGAGAAAGAGGGGGATAAGGAAGGGGAACCGACGGGAAGAATACGACTGAATATCAAGATATTGAACGACCGGGCGCAGGAGATAGCGGATACGGTGAAGGGGTTTACCTGTTGGACCGGGACCGTCCCGCTGCGTTTACGGCTGCCGTCGCTGCCGGCGGGGCGATACCAGTTGGTCTTCGAGGCGAACGACGTGATCTCCGGGAAAAACGACGTGGCGTTTAAAGAGATAAAAACCGAAACGGATCACGTATTGAAACCGGGTGAGGAGGCCTTCGGGTTTATCGGGACGGCGGTACAGGGTGAGCCGGGGCCTGCCGGGGAGAACACACCGGTCCCGGGCCTGATACAGCCGCTGCGGGAGATCGTGGATACATCGTTTTCCCGGGACGGCATCGACCCGGGCAAACTGCCGGGCATCCTGGAAAACGCGGCGGACTATTGCGACCGGCTGAGGGCGACATCGCTGAATTTCTATTGCCTGGAGGAAGTGAACGAGGAGGTCCTCAAGTCGCTGCAGTGGCGGGGGAAAACCCGTAAAGAAGAGAAAACCTATGTTTACGGATTCCGGATGGTAAAAGGCGAGGGGAAACCCATGGAAAAACGCGCGTTGTTCGAGGTGAACGGACGCGAGGAGTTGAAGGATGATGTTCCTTTAAATACCCGGTTCAAGTATAAAAATGTGGTTTACGCGCCGTTGGTCTTCAACCGCGGGGCCCAGCAGCATTACCGTTACGAGATCATCGGGAAGAAGGAGTGGAAGGGGAAAGATGTTTACGTTGTCGAGGCGGTTCCCAAAGCCGCGGAGGAACAGGGCTTTGTCTCCGGGCGGTTCTGGGTGGACCAGGGGGATTTCAGTATCTTGAGAATCGAGTTTTACCAGACGTCTTTGAAGAATTTCGGGGACATCGAGAAGTTGGCCGGGGTTCACCGGTTGGCTCCGCGGATAACCATCATCAACGAGTTTGAGATCGTCAAAAAAGGCGTGCGGTTTCCAAGTAAGCTTTATTACGAGGAGGCGTATAAAGATAAGCGGGGCCGGATGGTGGTACAGGCGTTGGGGAATGTGACCTTCAAGGATTACCAGTTCTTCGCCATCGAAACCCATGTCACAAAAGAAGAAAGGAATTTTTATCATTAACCCCGCTTCAACATATCCGTAGGATGAATACTCTTTTTAACGATTTCATTGCATTGAAAGCGAAGACAAAGGGAGTGCCGGAGTATGAAATCTATAGAAGTTACCTTAAAACTCGTCGGCGACAATGTCAAGGATCTTCGCAAATCCTGTACGGTTGACATTGCCCTTACCGGTGGCACGGATTTACACATATTAACGCACATAAAAGAAAGTCTCCTTGACTCGAAACAAGGTCTCTTTAACCCGGTACCGGGTCTTTTTACCCTGATGTTGGGACGGTTTACCGGTATGTCCCCTTTCCTGTCTACCGGCACTCCGTATTTCTACTCCGGCTCCAGGATGTAGAGGTTGTCCCGGGAAAGAAAGGTCTCCAGGCGAACCAGTTTATAACCACTGGATTTCACCACCCGCAGCAGCTTCTCTTTGTGCCAGAAATGACCCGCGGCACTGGAGTATTTCCCCGGGTCACGCTCGAGGATGACCAACGTCGCGCCGGGCTTGAGATACGGCTTCAAATTTTTCAAAAATGCTTCGGGCCTGGACACATCGTGAAGCACGTAACACATGAACACCATATCCAGTTGACCTTCGGGGAAAAGCGGGTCCTCCACCTCTCCCCTGACGGTCACGATGTTCCCGATGTCTTCATCCTCGATACGTTCCCTGATGGTGTCGAGGGCATCGTCGTCGATATCGTTGGCATATATTTTGCCGGAAGGACCGACTCTTCGGGCCAGTTTAAAGGTGAAATACCCTTTTCCCGCACCGGCCTCACCGATAACCATACCCGGCCCGACACCGATGGCGTCCATTACTTTTTCCGGCTGCTGCCAGGTATCCCTGTTTCTTTCGGACGGGATACCATACAACGGTACCAGGAGCCCGACGATAACCAAAAGTGTGAAAAATGTTTTTCGTTTCATACTTTAAACCTCCCGTTTAATATAATATATACGTTTATCGAATCGAACAATGCCCTCGACACTCATTTTTTTCCTCAGGCGGATTTTTTCTTCTTTTCCTTATGTATCTCCGGGTTGTAATGGTATATCTTGTTGACGATCTTCCACCCGTCCTTGAATTTGTAAAGGGACATATAATCGGTAAACGCATATTCACCGTCTTTGAAAACATCCAACCGCGCCACGGCCGCATTTCCCTTCACATCAAGCATGGCCAATTTGTGTTTGTACTCGGTTTTAACTTCGGGTTCTTTTTCTTTCCACTTTTTAATTTTTTCGACCCATTTGGTCAGGGGAAACTCGGATAGGCCGTCTTCTTTTAACACCTGCATTTTGAAGTCGGGATGAAACCCCTTTTTAATCGCCTCGACATCCCGGTCGACGTACATACCTTTTACGTAGGCTTCCTTGATGACGGTTTTAACGGCCATTGCCTCTTCGCTCATTTTTTTCTCTTTGCAATTATCACCGGCGAAGACAAACCCGACGGACACGATCATAACGATCAATACTAACATTAATTTTTTCATTCTTAAATCCTCCTATTTTATTTTTCGGGACTATTTATGTGTAGTCCTCTATTGTTTACTTTTTGCTCTTTTTTGTGTTGTTTCTTCTAAAGAAACAACACTACCTATGTTTCACGTGCCGGAAACTATGTTTCGCGGCTTTCAAAAGGGTGCGTTCTACAATAAAGACACCCTGTGGGTATTATCGATCAAACAGGTATCTCTCATACTCCTTTGTATTAAAAACCACCACGCCTGAAGGAAACGGCCTTATTGCCCGCCATCCTTCGCCTCCGATAGTTGTGTTCCACTTCCTTTTCTTTTTAAACGTCCCCTGTTCCATCCGGCCGTAGGTCAACTCATCTCCCCTCACCCACAGGAGGTGGAGAAAGTCGCCGTCGGCATCGTAATAGTAATAATAGGGCCTGTAAGGAATATCAACCGCTTCTAACTGTTGAGCCTCCATGTCGAAGAGGTAAAATTTCCTGTCCACCTGGACCATTGCTTTGGAAGATTCCAGGCCGCCGAACCTGCGGCGTACCTTCTTTACGTTTCCCAACTTGTGAAATACCGGTTCCAATCGATCCGAAATCTCGAAAAGCGTCATCCCTTTCTCGTCGAATACCAGCAGACGGTCTTTCCAGGTTATCATTCCCATGGGGATTGGGAATAACTCTTCCGCTTCACCGTTCTCGAAAACCCGGTAAACCAGCGACCGGGTGGTAATAAAAAATTGCCTCGGCTTACCCGCCACGTGAAAAAGGTCATCGACGGTTTCATCGTAAAAATTACCGTAAATAGGAATCTCCCCGGAACTTCCGTCTTTGTTCAACATGATGATCTTATACCGCTTCAAATCGAGGTTTCGTAAAATATTATAATATGTGCCATCTACCAGGGCACCGTTCCTCTCCCCGGAACCGTGTCCCAGGGACCAACCCTCTTCCACTTCCAAAAGCGTCCGGCGGTTTCCATTTCCAGGATCGAAACGTTCAAGCCGTCTGGTCTGACACTCCTTCTCCCCCTTTTCCCTGACATGTAAATAGAGCGAGTTGTTTTCTTCCAGCAGGGGAGTGACGCAGCCGTTGAAGGGTATGACCCGGTCCCCCCGGATTAACTGGCTGCGGGTGCAATAAGACCTCATGATGTCGCCGGTCCGGGTAAGGTAATAGTGCCGCCATTCCTGGTTGAGGTTTTTAATCCAGAAGAACCCTACCAGCAATCCGACGATGACCGCCAACGGGGGGACGAATTTGAGGTTGAAGCGTTTTATGGGTTTTATGTCAAGGGTTTGAAACACGATAAAAAAGATGATAGGGAAAGCCAGCAGTGCCAGGTTGGCGGTTAAAACAGCGGAAAATTCCGAAATCTCACTGTCCAGCATTTTAATAAAAAATGACAAACCGACGGATATAAAGGCATTTAAAAAAAAGGCCCCCACAAAACTCTTGATGCTGATGGAAAAGGAAAGAGAGATCAGGAAAAAAGAAATATAAAAAATAGAAAAATCAAGGGGGGGATAGTACAGGGGAAAATTAAAATAGTGATGCACCAGGTGGAAACATCCCAGTACCAGTAAAACGGCAAATAAGCGGGGGGTAAACTTCAGGAAAAAGAGCCGGGTCCGCGATACCGGCATCGAGAAAAGGTATTCTTCCGCTCCTTCCTGCCTCTCCCGGTCGAACACGGACCAGCCGGTAAAGGAGGCATAGATCAGCAAAAAAAGCATAAAAACAATAGAGACGATATAAGGGTCTTTGTCGGTGGTCAAGGTGTATATTGCCAGGGCGGCCAGGATGAGGATAATAATAATTCCTTCTTTAAATATCCGTTTCAACTCAAAGAGAATCATATTCACCTCCGATAAAGGCCCTCAGGATTTCAGACAGCGTAAGGTATTCCATACGGCCGCCGGTTACGGATTTTACATCCGGCGGAAGGGGGTAAATATACAATTCCTTCATGCCTTCCCATTCGCGTTGGAAAACCACCGGGAGGTTGTCCGGGATTTTTTCGCCTTCCGCATAGAGCCTGACAAAGGATTGTTTGAGTGATTCCACCGAGTCGTCCAGCGCCACTTTACCCTTATCCAACACCACCACCCGTTCCAATACCCCTTCGATATCCACCGCCGATTGGGCCGCAATGATGACGGATAGTTGTTCCTCCTCTATTAACCGGAGGATGGTTCCTAAAAAAATCTCCCGCAAATGGGGGTCCAGGAAGTGGAGTACATCGTCGATCAGGAGAAAATCCGGCGATGTGGAAAGGGCAAGGGACAGGAAAAACAGGGTCTTTTCACCCCGGGAGAGGGTCCCTACCCCGCGGTTCATGTCGAAGGCGAAATCACCGATCTCCCTGTAGGAAAACCGGGGATAAAAGGACGCGTGCAGTGCCGCCGCTTCTTCCAGGTTCATGGTATTGTAAAGGCTCAACGAGGAGGGAATATAAGCGGTTTTTGCGCGGGTTTCGGGCCCCACGTTTTTATCATTCACTTCAATGCCGCCCCTGTGGGAAAAAAGCACCCCCGCTATCGATCGCAGCAGCGTGGTTTTGCCTGAACCGTTGGCACCCGCCAAAAGGATACACTCACCCCGGTCGGCGGAAAAACTTATTTTATCCAGGGCCTTTATTTTCCCGAAAGATACCGTAAGGTCTGAAACCTTAATCATCTTGCCTCCTGTTTTCCTTTGCCTGCGTAAAAAAGTCATCGATCACGGTTTTTATACTGCCCGGTGCGAATCCCAATGCAACGGCTTTTTCCAGGAACTTTTGAAATTCTTCTTTTAAGATTTCGATTTTCTTATCCTCCGCGTTTTCGATCTTTGCCGCCCAGAAACCTTTGCCCGCCCTGCCGCCGATAATTTTTTCAAAGGAGAGTTCCCGGTATGCGCGGGCGACGGTATTGGGATTGATCTTCAAAAATGCGGCCAATTCCCGGATGGAGGGGAGGGATTCCTCCGCGGCGAGAATGTTTTTGGCGATGGCAACCTTGATGATCTTTTTGATCTGTTCGTACACGGGAACAGGCGAGGCAAAGTCTATATACAGGTCATCCAATAATTCTTTTTTCACTGTATCAAAATATTAATACAGTAATCCAATTTTGTCAACTTTTTTTTTCTTTTTTCTTTTTTTTTGTGTATTCGCCATGACGTATGTTCGCCGGTACATGGGCGATGAGTCCATGGTTTCTCATTTTTTGTCTCTTTAATCAGGTTAATTACAAAGTCTACTTTATATATAAGGGAGCAGGAAGCCCGAATAGAGGAGTTGAACGAGATTTACCAATCCTATGTCAAAAAAGATGTTATCGCGTTTTTACAGGTAGGGAAATCCAGTGTATTTAATAACCTGGTAAAGGTATTGGCGTCCCAGGTGGGGAACCTGGTAAACAAATCGGAGATTTGTTCGCTGCTGGAGAATTTGATTTTTACGGAATTGGTGAAGAGGAATGCGTTATTGAACGAGGAGTTGTTTTTTTGGCGCAGTAAGGGAGGGGCCGAGATTGATTTCGTATTGTCCGTACCGGGGCAAGATAGTGTCATGCCCGTCGAGGTCAAGGCGGGTCCCGGCAGGCCGGGTTTGTTATCGAAGAGTTTCCATGCGTTTTTGGATTATTTTTCGCCGGGGAGGGCGATCTTTTTGAACCGGGATTTGTTCCACATCGAGAAAGTGAAGGGGACCGAAGTCTATTATATTCCCAATCACTGGTTTTTGTTGTTCGGCATGGATATTATAAATTAAGCGTTCACCCACTTCTAGCCACAAGTTGCAGTGCGTAAGACTCCCGCACACCCGGATCAAACGCTGCATTAATTTACCTGTTTCAATATTGGGGTGTTTATTCCACGAGACGGTAACTGATACTGCGGCCCTTGCCCGGGTTGGATACCAGGATGCCTTTATCTACAAGATCGGATATCTCACGGTATGCGGTGGCACGACTTACTTTTGTCATGGAAACATATTTTCGCGTGGTAAGACCGCCTTCAAAACCGTCGGGTCCGGCATCCAATAAACGGTTTAGCACTTTTCGCTGCTGCCCGGTGAGTGACGTCTGCCCATGCTTCCGCCAGAATGTGGCCTTTGCCAGGACCCCGGCAACCAGGGTTTCGGAATTCTCGATTGCCCGCTCCATGCATCCCAAAAACCATAACAACCATTCCGTAATATCACCATCCCCTTTCTGGGAGTGTTCCAATATAGTGTAGTAATCGTCCCGCTCGGCCATGATGCGATTGGAAAGACTGTAAAACCGCACGGGGGAACCCTCGTCCCGGGCCAGCGCCATATCCGTCAACGCACGGGCAATACGGCCGTTTCCATCTTCGAAAGGATGGATGGTGATAAAATGAAAATGCGCGATACCGGCACGAAGTAGTCCTTCGATTTCCCCGGGGCCTTCGGCCCACCAGTGGAAAAACCGGTTCATCTCCTCTTCGATTCGTTCCGCCGGCGGTGCTTCAAAATGAATTTTCTCCCTCCCCATGGGCCCGGAAACCACCTGCATGGGTTCCGGTCCCCGCCATTGGGCGATGCGAATGCGGCGCATACCGGAGTAACCGGTGGGAAATAATGCGGCCTGCCACCCCTTTAAACGCTCGGCGGTGAGCGGTTTTTCATAATGGGTGACGGCATCCAGCAGCACTTCCACCAACCCGTCGGCAAAACGGTCGGCGGGTGGTAAGCCGGCGGTGGGAAGCCCCAACCGCCGGGCAACGGACGAACGAACGGAATCCCTGTTAAGATTTTGGCCTTCGATGGCGGCGGTTTTAACCGCCTCTTCGGTCAACACGGCGGCCTGCGCCTCCCGGCCCGGTTCGATCCCCAGGCCGTGGACTTTGCTCAGTAATTTGCCCTGCCGGAGACGGGTTTTACCCACGGCATCGATCAACCGGTCATCTTGCCACCGGAACCTGGGCCAACTGTTTTGCTGCCATACATATTGCATCGCCAACTCCTAATCGCTTCACATTTTGAAGCAATTATACACCCTATCCGCTTCATTTTCAAGCAGGCGGCGCACCATCGCCCTGGAACCATGAAAATCTTTAGCCACGGATTTACACAGATGTACACGGATTTTTTTTATTTTTTATCCGTGTTCATCCGTGTCAATCCGTGGCAGAATCTATTTTCATTGCAGCAGTCGGTAATTATTCGTCGATGATTCGGACGGCGTGCTTTAAACGTTTTCTCCAGAATGTGTTCAACTTCTCGACCCGGACGCGGCTCCGTTTATTGGGGGCATGAATGAACGAATCGTTACCGATGTAAATGGCCGTGTGCCAGCGCCGCTTGATACGGAACGCCAGGATATCCGCGGGCCGGGCCCGTTTGAATTTTATTTGCCCGTCCAGTTTCGCCTGCTTCTTCGCCGTCCGCGGCAGCCGGATACCGAAGGAATCGTACACGTAATAGACAAAACCGCTGCAATCGAAACCGTAAATCTCTTCACCGCCGTGCTTATAAGGAAGCCCGGTCAAACTTTTTGCCAATCCCACCACCTTTCCCCTGAGGTTCCAGACCTTACCCGGCCGCGTGCTCACCCGGCAGTAGGAGATGAAAAAAAGAATGACCAGTACGAGAATAAGAAGATAGCTTACCCGGCGGTGATCGTACAAATTATTTCTTATCCATTTTTTTAAACTGTTCATCATTACCATTGAAGGATAACGCTGCAAAGGCGAAATGCGAAAGGGGGGACTCGAACCCCCACGCCTCTCGGTACCAGGACCTAAACCTGGCGCGTCTGCCAATTCCGCCACTTTCGCAAAAACACAATATTCGTAATTCTGAAAATACCATTAATTGCAGTTAATGTCAATATTTATAGGTCGGTTGAAAATATTGCCAGGGGGGCTTTTTTAAAAAGCCGCCCCCCTGGACCCCCCGAAAAACTTTTGTTTAGCGTGCTTGTATTCGGTTTCCGGCTGTGCTATTATTGTTTGGAAAAGGAGACCGTTTAAGCATGCTTTTAACCCTGACAACAACACATCGGCCCGCCACGGATTTGGGGTACCTGCTTCACAAACACCCGAACCGCTGCCAGACCACATCCTTCGGCCCGGGCACCGTACACATCTTCTACCCCATCGCCACCCCGGAAAAATGCACCGCCGCCCTGCTGCTCGATATCGATCCCATCGCCCTTATCCGGGGCAAAGGAAGAGGAAAAAGCAGCCTCCCCCTGGACCAATATGTCAACGATCGCCCCTATGTCTGTTCCTCCTTCATGAGCGCCGCACTGTCCAGAGCGTTCAGGAGCGCCCTGAACGGCCAGTGCAAAGAACGGCCCGAACTGGTAAATACCCCCATGCCGCTTCACTGCAAAATCTCCGTTCTCCCCTGCCGAGGCGGCGAAAGCGTACTTCGCGAACTTTTCGAACCCCTGGGTTACTCCGTCACCGCCCGGGGGTACGATCTCGATTCCCAATTCCCCCTTTGGGGACCCGGCCCCTATTACACCGTCGAACTCTCCCATACCACCTCCGTTCGCCAACTACTGAACCATCTCTATGTACTCATCCCCGTACTGGACAACCAAAAACATTACTATGTCGATGATTCCGAGATCGAGAAACTCCTGAAACGCGGCGAAGGCTGGCTGGCAAACCACCCCGCAAAAGAAAAAATCGCCCTCAGGTACCTGAGACATAAAAAAAGCTACATGCGCCAACTACTGGAACGGCTGGTGGAGACCGGTACCGAAGACGACGAAGAGACCGCCGGTCCCACAAACGCTTTATCCGAAGAGATCGTGGAAACCAAACTCAACCTCAACGAGGCCCGGCTGGAAACCGTTGTCTCCGCATTAAAAGCCGCCGAAGCCGAAAGCGTGATCGATCTCGGCTGCGGCGAAGGCCGCCTGCTGCGTTTACTGCTCAAAGAAAAATCCATCACTAAAATAACCGGCGTGGATGTCTCCATCCGGGCACTGGAAGTGGCTTCCGAAAAACTGCGATTAGAGGACCTGCCGCCCTCCAAACAAAAACGCATCCAACTGCTTCACGGTTCCCTCATGTACCGGGACCAACGGTTCGAAGGATTCGACGCCGCCGCCGTGGTGGAAGTCGTCGAACACCTCGACCCACCCCGGCTATCCGCGTTTGAACGGGTGGTTTTCCAGTGCGCCCGTCCCAAAACCGTGATCATTACCACCCCCAACCGCGAATACAACGTGAAGTGGGAACAACTGCCCCCGGGTTCCTTCAGACACCGCGACCACCGTTTCGAATGGACCCGGGAAGAATTTGAAAAATGGACCCGGGATGTCTGCCTCCGGTTCCAATACGATGTGCGTATCCTCCCCGTGGGGACCGAGGAACCCGGTATCGGCGCGCCGTCGCAAATGGGAATATTCACATGGAAATAAAAATACCCGAATTGGCATTGATCGTCCTCATCGGCGCTTCCGGTTCCGGGAAATCCGTCTTTGCCCGCAAGCATTTCCTGGAAACCGAAACCCTTTCCTCCGACCGCTGCCGCGCCGTTGTGGCCGACGATGAGACCGATCAAAGCGCCACCGCCGATGCCTTCGACATATTGTTTTATATTGCCGGTAAACGGCTGAAAGCCGGACGCCTCACCGTTATCGACGCCACCAACGTCCAGCGGGAATCACGGAAACCCCTGATCCGCCTGGCCAGGGAATACCACGTGATCCCCGTGGCCATCGTGCTGGACCTGCCTGGAAAGGTGTGCAAGGAACGCACCGAAAACCGTACCGACAGGAAAATGGGGCCCCATGTCATCCCCCAGCAGCGTTCGCAATTGCGGCGTTCGTTCCGGGGACTTAAAAAGGAGGGGTTCCGCCGCGTCTTTCGATTGGAATCGGAGGAGGAGGTCGATAACGTAACCATCCTTCGGGAACCCATGTGGAACGACAAATCGAATCTCACGGGTCCCTTCGACCTGATCGGCGATGTACACGGCTGCCTGGACGAGTTGGAAGAACTATTGAAAGAATTGGGGTACGTGGTGACCGCGCAAAACGGCGAGGGACCGATGCGGGGTCCGGTTTATTCCCACCCGGAGGGTAGGACCGCCGTGTTTCTCGGCGATATCGTGGACCGGGGCCCTCGGATACTGGACAGCCTCAAATTGGTCTATAACATGGTGAAGGCCGGTAGTGCCCTCTGTGTTCCCGGTAACCACGACATGAAGTTCATGCGGAAACTAAAAGGACGCAAGGTCCAGGTGGCCCACGGCCTGGAACGGTCCATGGCCGAAGTGGAGGCCCTGCCCGAAGAGAGCAGGGCACCCTTCATAAGAGATGCAGTGGCCTTCCTCGACGGCCTGGTCAGTCATTGTCTGCTGGATAAGCGAAAACTCGTGGCGGCGCATGCGGGTCTGAAAGAGGAGATGCAGGGACGGGGTTCCGGTAAAGTCCGCGATTTCTGTCTTTACGGCGAAACCACCGGGGAGACCGATGAGTTCGGGCTGCCGGTTCGCCTGAACTGGGCGGCGGAATACCGGGGCAGCGCCGTTGTGGTTTACGGTCATACCCCCATACCGGACCCGGAATGGTTGAATAAAACCGTAAACATCGATACCGGTTGTGTGTTCGGCGGGAAACTCACGGCCCTCAGTTACCCGGAAATGGAATTCACCTCGGTCCCGGCACGCGAGGTATACACGCCCCCGGTAAAACCCTTGATACCGGAAGATACCCCGGCAAAGGGGTCAACGCTCCAGCAGGAGCATGACGACCTGTTGGATGCCGCCGATGTGTTGGGAAAATCGACGCTTTCCACCCGTCTCCGTCCCAATATAACCGTTCGCGAGGAGAATGCCGCCGCGGCGCTGGAGGTGATGAGCCGGTTTGCCGCCAATCCCAGGTGGCTGATCTACCTGCCCCCCACCATGTCGCCTTCGGAATCCAGTCAGCGGGAAGGGTATCTCGAATACCCGGAGGAGGCGTTCGCTTATTTTCGTTCCCAGGGTATTACGCGGGTCCTTTGCGAAGAAAAGCATATGGGCTCGCGCGCCGTGGTTATCGTGTGTAAAAGTGAAACCGCGGCCCGGGAGCGGTTCGGTGTAATGGATGAGGGGACCGGTATCGTTTATACCCGGACCGGGAGACGTTTTTTTAACGACCCGGGGCTTGAGGCGGAATTTCTCAAACGGACCCGTGACGCATTGGAAAAAGCCGGGGTCTGGGAAACCTTCGACACCGACTGGGTGTGCCTGGACTGCGAGTTGATGCCGTGGTCGGAAAAGGCGCTGGAATTGCTGCGTTCCCAGTATGCCGCCGTGGGTGCCGCCGGGACAGCCTCGCTGGCCGAAGCCGTCGAGGTCTTAACCACGACCTCCGGCAGGAAAGACCTCGAAGGGGCGTTCAAATTTACCGCCCTTAACGGCCGGGACGAATTGGACATCCGTCAAATGCTGGAAAGGTGCCGGGAGCGTTCACGAACGGTCTCCCAATACATCACCGCCTACCGCAATTACTGCTGGACCGTAACCGGTATCGATGATTTTAAATTGGCTCCTTTTCATTTCCTGGCGTCGGAAAATAAGGTCCATGTCGATCAAAACCATGAATGGCACATGAAATTACTATCGACGGTTTGCGAGCTGGACCCGGCCCTGTTGTTGGCCACGCCTTACAAGGTCGTCGATGTCACCGACCCGCAAAGCACCGAAGAAGGGATGCGCTGGTGGGAAGAGTTGACCGGCAAAGGCGGTGAGGGTATGGTGGTCAAGCCGTTGGATTTTATTTCCCGGGGAAAGCGGGGGTTGGTACAGCCCGCCGTAAAGTGCCGGGGCAGGGAGTATTTACGAATCATTTACGGTCCCGAATATACTTCGCCCGGGCACCTCGAACGCCTGCGTTCCCGTGGATTGGGTCCCAAGCGGTCCCTGGCCATACGGGAGTTTGCCCTGGGCATCGAATCGCTGGAACGGTTTGTCAACAGGGAGCCTTTGCGGCGCGTTCATGAATGTGTCTTCGGTATCCTCGCCCTCGAGAGCGAACCCATCGATCCCCGCTTATAGGTACACTTGCCTTGCCGTTTTTCCCCTTTTTTGCCTTTTTCACAATTTGAGATAATGTTGTGGCATAGGAAAATCCCGGGGCCGTGCAAATCGGGTCCGGCAGCATGCCGGTAAGTCTTAAATCATGTTTTCGGTTGGATATTCGCGGTGGAAATTCTATTACATGAGATATGGAGGAAACATGAAACGAATCGAATGTATACTTTTGGGAATCGTGATCCTGGCGGCCGGGATGACGGTTTTCGGCCAGTCTAAAGAAAGATCGCCCATCCAACGAATGTGCGATCTTAACAATATGGTTTACTTTTATTTTTCGGATACCCCGGGCTTCGGCTCCCTGGATTACCGCGGCCGAAGGGAAGGCATCCTGCAAATGCTGATCGAAAGGTATAACGAACTAAAAGAAAATAAATTGCCCGGTTTTTTTAGAAATCCCGGCTCACCCCCAAAGGTTGCCGGCGATAAACTAAAAATCGATAAAACGAAAAACTTTGAAAAAGGCAAATCAACGATATCCCTCTCCTACCTTTATGACATAAGAGACAGTTTTTTCACCCTTCGTCCTCCCTTTAAGATCGGGTTCGATGTTTTTTTCGTCATTCCCGGCGGTATCAAACGGGACAAAAAGAGTTACAACGGGATTTACAGGCTCAATAAGGAAAAATGGTACGACCTGGTTACGGGTTCGGAATTCGATATCGCCGTGGACCTGGGGAAAAACAGGGTCCTGGGCTTTGTCCATGAACAACCCCTGCGCCTCTATGGATTTAATTGGGATTTCGGCGATGATTTTCACGTCGATCTCCCCGACCTCCGCCTGCGGCAGGAACTCTATAAATTGACTCACAATAAATTTATCTTCCATAATTTAAGACTCAGTCCCAATGATTTCGCCGTTGAGATTTACGATACCCGCGGCAGGCGCCTGAAGGAGTGTTTCGATTATGTGCCCCACAACATCGTATTTAAACCCGCTCACAAAGCGGCCATGGCCGCCAGGACGGTAATGACCGCGGACCGAAGGGGCCACTTTTATATCGGGTTTGTCTTTGACCAAAACCCCTACCGTATATGGAAATACAATGAAAACGGCGAAAAGGTAGGGGTAACCGGGAACTATTTCGCGGACCCCGAAGTCTACCAATTCCCCGAGGAGTGGATTCTCGCCGGTGCGGACGATATCCTGCATTATGGGCTTCGCCGGTTGTATACCATCGACCGGTTGTTGACCGATGTGGACGGCCGTCTCTACGTTTTTTTCAGTATGAACCGGTTCCACTGGAAACGATTCCTGCCGGAACTCCAAAAAGGGAACCTTCAAGAAAATTACCTGGATATCTATTCCCCCAACGGAGAATTCCTGGGACGGACGGAGTTTAAATACGGTTTCCCCGAATTGATCGATAACGGCACCATCTACAGCCGGATGAGTGAGGAGGGCAATAGATGGGGCCTCACCGCCGTGAAAATCGATATCGATTGACGGACTGTACAACCAAATCCCGTTTCGTACAACTTTAGTTGTACAAATTTTAAAAAAAATTTCATACCGAATGTACAACTTTCGATGTATTGACAGAAAGTGAAAAACAACTTAATATCTCTCTATAACTCTGGAATTCTAGTTGCATATTAAACCGGGGAAAAGGCCGGGTTGTGCTTCAATGCATAACCCGGCCTTTTTTTTCCAGGCGGCGCCTGGACCCTCTTTGTAGGACCAAAACGGGAGATTGTGGTTCAAGAGAGAGTCCCTTCGCGGCCTTCGCGGCCTTCGCGGCTAAATAAAAAAGGAATTAACATTTCTGCCATTATCTGTTATAATACCGCTTTCAATGAAGTAAACCGAAACGATCAAAACCGGAGATTATGCGGATACGTGTCAGGTTCTTAATTAAAGGTATTGTCCAGGGCGTGGGATTCAGGCCCTTTCTTTACCGGTCCGCCCATAAATACAAACTCTCCGGCTTTGTGAAAAACACCGCGCAAGGCGTTATCATGGAAGTGGAAGGAATCGAAAAAAATATAGAAGGTTTCACTGCCCATATCCTCGATAATCCACCCCCCCTGGCGCTCATCGAAAGTCATGAAACCGAAAACGTTCCCCCTCGAGGTTCCGAAACCTTCGAGATCGTCTCCAGCGAAGACAGTGGGAAAGGCGATTCTCTCGTCTCCCCGGATATTGCCGTTTGCGACAACTGCGTCGAGGAACTTTTTCTCCCGGAAAACAGGCGGTACCGGTATCCGTTCATCAATTGCACCGACTGCGGCCCGCGGTTCTCCATTATCCGCGGCCTGCCCTATGACCGGCCCAGGACCACGATGAAAGTGTTCCCCATGTGCGGTCCCTGTGACAGCGAATACCGGGACCCCTACGACCGCCGTTACCATGCGCAGCCGGTTTCCTGTTACCACTGCGGCCCCACTCTTTATTTCCATGACCCCGAAGGGAAAACGGGTAAAGTGGAGGATGCGTCCCTGGAAATGATCTCTCGAAAGATCAGGGAGGGCCATATCGTGGCGATAAAAGGACTGGGCGGTTACCACCTGGCTTGCAAGGCCTCGAACGAAGCGGCGGTGGTCCGGCTGCGGGACGTAAAAGGAAGGGAAACGAAACCTTTTGCCCTGATGGGAACGATGGAAACGATCCTGGAGTATACATACGTTTCGGAAGAGGAGAAAGCCTTGCTGCTTTCCCCGGCGGCGCCGATCGTACTTTTGAAGCGAAAAGAGAGCAAGGACATTGCGCCGTCGGTGGCCCCGGGGTTGAGTGAGTTGGGGTTTATGCTCCCGTATACGCCTTTGCACATGTTGTTATTGGAAAAGGTGAGGGAGCCGCTGGTGATGACCAGTGCCAATATCACGGACGAGCCGATCATTTACACCGAAGACATGGGGGCGCTGCGGGGTCTTTCGGATTATATCCTGAGTCATGACCGTGAGATCGGGATTTTCGCCGACGATTCCGTGGTGAAGGTGTTCGGGGGGCGGCGGTACATGGTTCGGCGGAGTAGGGGATATGTGCCGCTTCCCATTAAGATGCCCTTTGAGACGGAAGAAACCATCCTGGCGTTGGGACCGATGTTGAAGACGACCTTCACATTTCTTTATAAGGGGAAAGCGATTGTGGGGCAGTACATCGGGGACACCGATTCCCCGGCGTCTATCGAGGCGGAGCGCAGGGCCATCGATCATTTTATGACTCTTTTTTCGCTTAAGCCGGGGATAGTTGTTTTGGACAGTCACCCGGGGTATCCCAACCGGGAGTTGGCCGGGAGTTTCGTCAATGCGCGGGTGGTGGAGGTCCAGCACCATGAGGCGCATGTGGGGGCGTTGATGGCGGAGACGGGTGAGTTGGGGGAGATGATCGGGATTTCCATGGACGGTACGGGATATGGTGATGATGGGAATATCTGGGGCGGTGAGTTTTTCGTCGGGGATTACCGGGGGTTGAGGCGGTTCGGGCATTTGAAGTATTTTTTTTTGCCGTCGGGGGACAGATCGGCCAAAGAGCCGTGGCGGTTTGCGCTTTCGGTTTTGCACACTCTATACGGCGATTCGCGGGAGGTAACGGAATTTGTCCGGTCTTATGGGGAGAAGGCGGTGTATTTATTGGAGGCGATCAAGAAGAACGCCGGTGGAATTTTGACGTCCAGTTGTGGGCGGTTGTTCGATGCGGCGGCGGTGTTGTTAGGGATTGGGGATTTCAATACCTATGAGGGGGAGTTGCCCATTAAGCTGCAGGCGTGTGCGGAGAAGAGTGGTTACATGGGGGGTGGTGTGGAAGAGAGTTATTCGTATGTGATCGATGAGGAGAAGGGGAAAAATATCAGGACCCTTAACTTTCTTCCCATGATTCGTGATATAATGGGAGATGAGAGGGGTATGCCGGAGCGGGCGTATCTTTTTCATTTGACCCTGGCGCGTGGTTTTGTAGAAATGGCGACGTTGGCCGCGGATGAGGGTAATATTCGCAAGGTTGGATTGACCGGCGGCGTGTTTCAGAACACGTTGTTATTGAAGTTGACCAAAGATTTATTGGAAGCAGCGGGTTTTGAGGTATCGATTCATTCCGAGGTCCCGCCCAATGATGGCGGTATCTCATTAGGGCAAGCATTTTTAGCGGCCGGCAGGCTGCTGGACCCTTCTTGCACGGCCCGGGTGGTTTGCTGTGCAAGAAACAGCATATCAGGGCCTTAAGAGGGTGCATGTGCCCGGAGGCAACAATAAGGAGAAATAGCATGTGTTTAGCGATACCGATGAATGTAAAGGAAATAAACGGCAGTATGGGTATAGTTGAGAGCCAGGGCGTACGCCGGGAAGTGGGATTAATGTTGATGGAGGATGTGCAGATCGGTGATTGGGTATTGATTCATGCCGGTTTTGCCATATCGAAGTTGAATGAGCAGGAGGCTGAGGAGACCATGGCGCTTCTCCGTGAAGCGGAGTTAATTGAGTAATCGAGCCGCGAAGGCACGCGAAGAGGCGCGAAGTCCCGCGGCGCGGGGAGCCTATAAATTTTAATATTCGTGTTTTCCCGGGGAGGTATAAGTGTCTGCCGTTAATCCTTTTTTGCTTTCTGTTCTAATAATTCCCTGATTTTTTTCACTTCTTTTGCAATTGTAAAGAGTTGCACCTGTGCCAAAAGCATAATAACTCCGATTACCATGACAAATATTTCCGCAAGTCCAAACATACCGAACATTTTTTTCCTCCTTAATTTATAATAGGGATGGATATGAAACCCCTATGTTTAAATTATATTTTAGAACAAAAACCGGTGGTTGTCAATTCAATAAGGGAATAAGGATCGGATTTTACAAAAATAGGAAAAAATGGTAAATCTTTTCCCATGAAACGGGAAATCGAAAGCAAACTCCAGGCCATGCTGGCGGATGATCCGGGGAACAACGTCATCGTCATCGAAGGTGCCGGGATTCGATTCCGGTTGATATTTGGAGGAAATTTGATTGCGATATTCCGCCTG
>Ga0210082_1000020_pt1 | contig 32533 bp, 25 predicted proteins | sample White_ThreeSqA_D_2_FD_185592 | JGI IMG/M metagenome (GOLD analysis project Ga0210082, IMG submission 185592) | Wetland microbial communities from the San Francisco Bay, California, USA, that impact long-term carbon sequestration -... | ecosystem: Environmental > Aquatic > Marine > Wetlands ... | reverse complement strand
TGCCGGGGCCGGGCAATCAGGGGCCGGCAGCCTGCCGGTTACTCTTTGAATAGATGCACGTCTTCGGCGCGGAAAGTGACGTGAACGGCCTTTCCCGGGTGAAGACCGATCTTCTGCGCGGATTGACGAGACAATACAGTTACCAACGATATACCCGCATCCATCTCCGCTTCGATCAAACGCCCCCGGTCGATCACTCCCCTGACTTCCGCGGCCAACGAATTCAAACCCGCCTCGTCAAACCCCACCCTGGAAATATAAATATCCTCCGGCCGAATCGATAACCATACCTCCCCCTCCAACACCGACGCCGATTTGATCGTCACCCCCCCCACTTCCACACAATTCACGCCGCCATCCTTCACCGCCTCACCCCGGAACAAATTCTTCCCCCCCACGAACCGCGCCACCCAACAACTCACGGGCCGGCGAAACAAGACCTCCGGCGTATCCACCTGGTAAATCCGTCCGTCCCTCATCACGGCAATCCTGTCGGCCAGGGCATAGGCTTCGTCGAACCGGTGAGTAATATGAATGGTGGTGGCGCCGGTCAACTCATGAATTTTCTTTATCTCCCGGTGCAGCCGTTCGGTGGTAAATTCATCCACGGCGCTCAGGGGTTCGTCCAGCAGCAGCACCCGCGGCTCGGTCACTATGGCCCGGGCAATGGCCCCGCGCTGTTGTTCCCCGCCGCTCAGACCGTGGGGGTGCCGGTGAAGCAAATGAGATATTCCCAACATCTCCGCACTGGCGGAGACTTTCTCTTCGATCGCATCCGGCGGCGCCTTCCGGGCTTTCAAACCGAAAGCGATATTCTCCGCCAGTGTCAGGTGCGGGAAAAGCATGTAATCCTGGTAAACCATGGCGATCTGCCGTTCCCCCGGCGGTGTCTCCGTAATATCTTTCCCATCCATCAGGATTTGTCCCCGGTCCGGCCGGTAAATCCCGGCGATGGTTTCGAGCAAAAGCGTTTTCCCCGCCCCGCTGGGTCCCAGGAGTACAAGGTAGTCTTTCTCCCGGACGGTAAGCGAAATATCTTCCAGTGAGAACTCGTCGAGTTTTTTTGAAATATCCCGTAGTTCGATCATATTAGAAATAATTTTTTCCTTTAAAGTATTTTTCAAAGATCACCAAAGAGATCAGGGAGATGGCGATCAAAATCGATGCCGCCGCCGCGGCGGCTTCCAGGTCGCCGGTGGACAGGTTTAAGAAGAGCGATACCGGCAGCGTTTCCGTTTTCATCCGGGTGGAACCGGCGATCATGATCACCGCCCCGAACTCGCCGATACTCCGGGACCAGGTAATCGCCACCGCCGCCACCAGGCCCTGCCGGGCCATGGGCAGCAGTACTTTAACCGCCGCCCGCGTCCGTGAACATCCCAATGTCCGCGCCACGTACTCATACCTGGGGTTTATAGATGCAAAGGTGGATTTCATCACCCGGACCATGGAGGAGATATTCACCGTGAACTGGGCCAGGATGATTCCCAGGGGAGTGAACACGAAAACCAGGCCCAAATCCTCCAGTGCTTTGCCCATGGGCGTGGTACCGAAGAAGATCAGCAGCCCGAAACCCACTACCAGCGACGGAAGGGCCAGGGGGACATCGATAACGGTCTTCACCACGGATTTTCCTCGAAAATCATAGCGGGCCAGGGCATAAGCCGCCGGGAGTGCCGTCAATACACACAACACCGTGGACACAGTGGCGGTAAACAGGCTCATTTCCAGGGCAAAGAGAGTTTCCCGCGACACCAGTGCCTTTACAAATTCGGAGAGTCCCGAATAAGTCAAAATATAAAAGAGCAGGAAAGCGATAAAACCGGTTAAACCGAAAGTAACGGCCACGGTAAATATCTTGAATCCGCGGCGTTTGATCTTTGTCCACATGTTCGCTTATCGTTACCGGTGTTTCCCGGCCTTCCCGCGGGTCAGGTCGATATGGGGGCTATCCACCCATCCGCCGCCGGCGTCGTCCCGCCGGTCGAATTTCGGCACATAGGGTTTAATATCCAGCAGCGGCGTTCCGTCCAGTATATCCACCTGGCTGATCTCAAGGATATTGCCCGTAACGCTTTCCAGTTTTACCAACGACAGGCCGATAGGATTTGGCCGGTTATAATGCCGGATGGCGAAGATGCCCCGTTCCAGGTCCTCGAGGTAGGGCATCATGCGCAGCGTGCATTCTTTGGCCCGGTGAAAATGATAGATAAGAAAGAGGTGTGAAAACCCCTCGATATCTTTTAACCCGTCGGTATATTCGGGGAAGAGTTCAATTTTACCCGGTGTATTTTCGCCGAACACCGGTTGGATGGGCGTCTGTTTTTTATCGGTAAACGGTGTCCGGATAATCCCGATGGGTTTATAACGTATGTCTTCCACTAATATGTCCTCCATATGCTTTGAAGCCGTATTTTTCGAGGATTTCCTTTGCTTCGGGGGAGCGCAGGAAATCGATGAACCGGCGTGCGTTTTCTTTTTGTTTCGAGAGTGTCAGGACCGCGGCGGGGATGGTTTCCACCCGGTTTTGATTTCGCGGGATAGGGACAACGTCCACTTTCCCGGCGGCGGCCAATGCGTTGTCTTCCCAGGTAACGGCGGCATCCACCTGGTTCAGGCTGAGGTAAACAAGCAATTCGTTCACCGTTGCCGTGCGGGTGACCACATTTTTGTATACCCGTTGTTCCAGGTTGTTTAATTTGAAAATTTCCACCGAGGTTTTCCCGATGGCGGCGGCTTTGGGGTCGCCCAATCCGATACGGATATTGTTTCCCGCCAGGTCTTCGAGGGAGGTGATATTTTTGGGGTTCCCCTTCGGTACGGCAATAACCGGGATATGAAGAGCGATGGTTACCGGTTTTTCCACCAGTTTTTTATTTGCGGCGATTTCCATGTAATAGTCGGAAGCGGGGACATAGACGTCGCCTTTTCTCACGATTTGTATTTGTGAGAGGAGGGTATTGGAACCGGCGAAATTGTAATGGATGGCAATGCCGTATTTTTTTTCGAAAAGTTCCCCGATTTCCGAGGCCGCTTTACTCATCCCCGCGCCGCAGTAGACCGCCATGGTTTGCTTTTGTGTATCTGAGCAGGCGTTGAGGAGGAGCAGTGTCGAGACCGACGCGGCGATAAAGAATCTTAGAAAACGGTATTGACCGGCCATGGATTCATTATAATACAAAAGGAGTCAAAGGTAAAGAATGCTCTCTCTTCCCCTAACTTTATAGAGTCAGGGGAAAGAATCCCCCCCGATTTGAGATGCTGCCTGGGAGCAGGAAAGACCCCGGACCGTGTAAATAGGGTCCACGCGCCGCGTGGGGACCGTGTAAAAAGGGTCCACGCGCCGCGTGGGGGCCGTGTAAATAGGGTTCACGCGCCGCGGGATTGACTTTTTTGTTTTGTTCGGGCATAATTCCACCGGAGATGCCAATGATTGAAAAAATTATGAACGACCTTAATATTAAAGAAAAAGACCTTCAACCCTTTGAAACACCCGACCCCATCCACCCCCAACATACCCTCAAAGGCTACATCTCACGAAAATCCGACCACCGCTACGGCGCCGTCGTCATTACTCATATCAATAACAAAGACGCCTACCAACTCCTCTATGCCACCCCAAAACAACACTACCCCTTCGGAAAGGACGGCAAATTCATCTTCCCCCGCGCCAAAGAAGTCGAAGTCTACGAAAAACTCGACGGCACAAACGTCTGCGCCTATCGATACCGGTTCGAGGGCAGCACCTTCCAGACCTATAAACTCCGCCTCTTCCCCGTACTCCGAAACTCCAAATTCGGAAACTTCCTCGACCTCTGGATGGAAATGCTCGAAAAATACCCCCAACTCTCCACCATCTGCCATACCAACAACTGCAGCGTCTCCTTCGAACTCTACGGCAGCCGGAATACCCACCTCATCACCTACCCCGTCCCCCTGGACATCGCCCTGCTCTTCGGCGTGGATACCGACGCACGCATCATCCCACCCGCCAAACTGGACAACCAGGGCATCCCCGTGGCCAGACAACTGGCACGAATCACCTCCGGCGCCGAACTGGTCGCGCAATACAAACGAATCCAAACCGAAACCGAAAACGCCAATACCCAAAACCCCGACGAAACCATCAACGGCTCCGAAGGCGCCGTGTGGTACCTCCTGGACGAAAAAGGCACCACCACCCAATTCAAATGCAAACCCGAATCCGTCGAACAAATCCACTGGGGCACCGGCGCCATCGATGCCAACGTCATCAAGGCCACCGCCCATAACGTACTGGAAACCGAAGACGTCATTACCTACGAAGCCACCGTGGAACTACTAAAAGAAGAATTCTCCGAAGAGCAGGTGGAAATATCCGAAACTCGGATACGGAAAGTCGTCACCGAACTCGTCGAATGGTACGCCTTTAACCGCGAAGTAATGGAAATCTATGAAAAAATGGATGTCGATTTCCATGAAGATAAAGGCACCGTGATGCGGGCCATGTCCAAACATTTCCCCAAAAACGCCATGAAAAAGGTAGGATATATATTGAAAAATACGGGGGGGAAGGGGTAAAAGTTGTAGAACTAAAGTTGCATTTCCGGGAATTGGGTGGAGTATCGTACAACCAAAGTTGTACATATTGGGGTCAAAGGCTGCGTCTTCTTGAAAAAAAATTTTCCACCTTTACAAATATGCTTTTTTTTTATAAAATTATACAATGGCGCAGAGGGAATATGCTAAGAGCGAATTTGCATCGTACATACGGTTGGTAACGGTAATTACCCGCCTGAACCGATTTGCCGTTTTGTGACTTTTCTTCTATTCCAGATACTATGTGTGAGCCGGTCAATAAAACTAAAGTTGTACTGCCGGGAAAACGAGGTGAAACGGGTATTACTTTGGAGCGAATAACCGATGAAACTGACCACGAAAATCCTCCTGTTTATTTTGCTGATATGCTTAACCTTCACGTCTCTCTATTTTTTGCTGTTCCGGTTGATCCTCTCCCGCCCCATCGAAGAACAAAAACGGGTGCGGGCCGAAAAAATCGTCCGGGGTGCACTTACCGTCTTTGAAAATGAAACCGGCCGTATCGCAACCCTGGTGGAAGATTGGGCCATGTGGGACTCCATGTACAACTATATCTCCCACCCCACCGCCGCTTTTGAAAAAGACCTGTCCGCACCCCTTATGCTGCACGACGCCGGGTTGAGCCTTTTCCTGGCGGCGGACAAAAATCGAAACATTATCCTTCTTTACGGCTATAACCACATTAAACATGAAACCGTTACTTTCGACCTGTTGGAACAGCACAAAGGCCCTTTGTGGAGATACCTGAACCAGACCTTCGACATGAAAAACAGCACCGAGGGTGTCGTGGACTGCGAGTACGGGCCCCTCCTGGCGGTTTCCTCTCCCATCTTTCACAGCGACAATACCGGTCCCCAGAACGGGCGACTCATCATGGGCAGGCTCATCGACTCCACCTTCGAGAAAAAGATCGCCGGTGCCGTCGGGGAAAACACCCGCGTATTCACCGGGACACGCCGGTGGAAACGACCCCAACCACCCGGTAAAAAAACCGGCCCTCCCACCCATTTCATACTCGAAGAAACCATCAGCCATATGATCATCAGCTTTCCCATCAAAGACGCCTGGAACAACGACATCCTTACCGTCCAGGTGATCGCGCAAAAACGTCTCTTCGAAATACTGGAAAATGCCGCCCAACTCTTCTTCCTGCTGCTTATCACCGGTTTTGTTTTGTTCGGAATCATCTCCTATTTCATAATCGACCGGTTGGTGGTGCGGCGGGTCAAATCCATTTCATCCAGGACCGGTAATATTATCTCCTTTGAAGACCTTTCCCTTCGCGTGCCCATCGATTACCGGGACGAAATTACCCTGCTGGGACAAAACATCAATAAAATGCTCGAGCGCCTGGAAACCGAAAACGTACGGAAAGACGAGATCGAACATATGCTGGCGCTGAATGAGAAATTGATCTACCTGGGAAGAATAAGCTCCAATATCGCCCACGAAGTCAACAATCCCCTCTTCGCCATCGCCAATTCCTTCGAACTTATAAAAAAACAACTTCCCACCGGGGACGAGGAATTGAACGGCGTTGTAACAATGGTAGAGCGGGAGATTCACCGCGTCAGGACCATTACCCGCAATATGCACCAACTGACCATCCGGGAGATCGAAGAACCGTCCCTCTCGGATATCTCCGAAATTATAAATGCCGCCGTCAATGTAACCGAATGGAGTAAACAGTTGAGAAATTCCATCGTGGATTATAAAAAAAAGGGCCGCTCCTTCCCGCTTTACTGTAACCCCACGACCCTCCAACAGGTTTTCATGAACCTGGTCGTAAACGCCGTCGAGGCAATGGAAGGTGAAGGGACGCTATTTATCGATGTAAACGAAGAGGGTGACGAGTACACCGTCGAGTTTACCGATACCGGACCCGGCATAGACGATGCCGCCAAAGATACCATCTTTATGCCCTACAAAACCACCAGGTACGGGAAAGGGTCCGGACTGGGATTATATATATCGAAGAACATCATCCTGAATCACGGGGGTACCATTACCCTGGATGACAATTACAAACAGGGGGCCCGTCTCATCATCCGGCTCCCTAAAAAAGGAGGACTTACCGATGAACGCTCATGGAAACCAAAAACCACGCCTGCTGCTGATCGATGATGATCCATCCGTATTGGAAACCTTTAAACGGTGGCTCGAATCCGAGGGATACCATCTCTTCACGGCCGCTTCCAAAGAGGAAGCGCTAAAGGTCCTGAAAGTGCAAAATATCGCCGTCTGTCTCATCGACCTGAAAATGGACGAGGAAGACGGGCTGCAAATCAGCTTGCAGTTGAAGAAAGTCGACTCGCTCCTCAAAATCATCATCATTACGGGATATCCCAGTTATGAAACCGCTATCGATGCCATGAAAATGGGGGTTTTCGATTATGTCTCAAAAGCGTCGGAAAGCAAAGATATCCTTAAAAAGATCGGGAACGCGGTAGCGGCTCGCGAGAATGAGATCGCATCCAAAAAAGAGCCCGGCGGCGACAGGAAGGACATTATCCTTGTCTGCCATCACATGATGATCAAGGAAGGATTTGAAAATTTCTGCCGGGAACACCCGGATTACCGCCTGACCCATGCTTACCATTCCGTCGATTATATTAAGAGCAGCGACTTCAATAACAACGCGGACCTCGTGTTGATCTGCCTGACCTGCAACCAGGAAGGACTCGAACCGCCCGAGGAAATGTGCCCGCACCTCCGGCTCCTTTTCCCCAGGGGACGTATCGTGATGATCAATTATCAAGCCTCCGACGAGCATCAGAAAGTGCTGATAAAATTAGGAGTCAAGGGATTCCTGCCCAAAAACATCTTTAAGGAAAACATGGAAAAAGCCTTCCGGGCGATCCTCGAAGGCCAGATATGGGTCAGCCGCCAGGTGGCCCACTCGCTGCTCAACGAACTGCTGGAAAAATCATCCGAACCCGAATACATGGAACTTCAAAATGCCTTTGACCTTTCCAACCGGGAAATCGAAATATTACAGGCCATTGCCTCCGGTCTTTCCAATTTCGAGATCAGCGATAAATTGTATATCAGTGAAAAAACGGTTAAAGCACACATTAATCATATCTTCAAAAAACTCGGGGTCCGCTCCCGCACCCAGGCCATAAAAAAGGCAGTGGAAGAGCACATCCTATGAGCATGGTGAACGAGGCGGTCATACAACTTTAGTTGTACTTTTGGAGGTAAAATAAAGTGCATTTTCAAACTTTAGTCCTATTGACCTCAAAAAATTACCGTGGTATAATATTATGAGAAAAATGATGAGTAAGATGAAAGCAAATTCCATGTATAATATAAAAATCGATTATATTAAAAAACAAAAAGAATCGAGCAACTTCAAGAAAACTATTTAAAATACAAAGGAGGTTTTAACATTATGAAACAAAAAAAGTGGTTCCTATTGGTAGCGCTGGTTGCGCTGGTCGTATTGGTGGCCCCTCGACCGACTTTCGCTTCGGAAGAGAACGTCAGGGCATTTATGCAGTCGGTGAACGATCAACTCCTCGCTTCAGGTGAGAATTTCCAGCTTTCGATGATCGAATCCCACACCAATTTATTGGAAGAAGGCGCCGAAGCCGGTACCATCGTTTATTTCGACAACCGTACACTGAGGTTGGGTATGGAGTGGCTGCCGGGTGATCCCCGCCGCGGTGGATATTATGACATTTCCTGGTTATCCGACCAGGTGGACGGTGTCGCCAACGGCCTGACGCTGGCCGATACGCAGGCCGCCGTGGACCGTGCAATGGCCACCTGGGACAGTGTGGACTGTGCCACCATCCCCCTGACCAGGCTTCCCGATTACGGCATGGATTGGGGTTACATTCAATACCTGTTGGGTTATGGCGGTACGTACGGATGGTATGCCGACATCACCCAGGCCGGCTGGCTGCCCACCTCGTTCTTCGAGGCGCTTTACGGTCCCAACAGCGGTGTTATCGCCGTGACCTTCAGCTTTACCTGGGTCCAGGACCTGGACGAGGACGGAATCCCGGATAAAGCATTCGCCGAAGTCTACTACAACAATTTCTATCCCTGGGGTATCGACACCAACAATCCCATCGATACGGAAACCGTCGTCCTGCACGAAAACGGTCACGCCCTGAACCTGGGACACTTCGGCAAAGCCTTCCGGACCACCGCAAACGGCAAGCTTCACTTCGCCCCCCTGGCGGTTATGAACGCCGGGTACTCCGGGATCAACCAGGAAGTTACGGCTACGGACAACGCCGCGTTCTGCAGTATCTGGGCATCCTGGCCGAACAACTAAGTAGCGAAACAAAAGACAACATTAACACGTCGAATATAAAATAAGATAAAAGTCGAAAATAGGGCCGGATTTCATGGGCCGCCGACAATCGGCAAGCCCGTAAAATCCGGCCCTTTTCATTTTATAGACCGCCCCCCCCTTTTTTTTATTTTGTGCTTGAAATAAAGCCGATTTTGGAATAAAATAGTACGTTAGAGACTTAAAAAAAAAGATATAAAATATAAAGGAACGTTTTCTAAACCCATGATCGAACAATATACGGAAGAAAGTATAATTACATTGGAGTGGAAGGAACATATCAGGAAACGCCCCGGTATGTACATCGGAAAACTGGGCGACGGCTCCTCCCGCGACGACGGCATATATATTCTCATAAAAGAAGTCATCGACAACGCCATCGACGAATACATGATGGGGTTCGGCAAAAAGATCGACGTTACCGTCTCCGACCAGATGGTTCGCGTCAGGGACTACGGCCGCGGCGTCCCACTGGGAAAAGTCGTGGACGTGGCCTCCAAAATGAATACCGGCGCCAAGTACGATTCCAAGGTCTTTAAAAAAAGCGTCGGCCTCAACGGTATCGGTATCAAGGCCGTTAACGCACTGTCCACCGATTTCATCATCCGCGCCTTCAGGGAAGGCGAAGTCAAAGCCGCCGAATTCCAGGGAGGGGAACTGGTCAAGGACCTCCCCGTTACCAAATCCGATAAACCCAACGGGACCGAAGTCATCTTCGTCCCGGACCGCGAACTCTTCGGCAACTACCATTTCCTCTCCGAATATATCGAAACTCAAATACAAAATTACGTCTACCTCAATTCCGGCCTGAACATCTTCTTTAACGGCCAGCGGTTTCACTCCAAAAGAGGACTCCTGGACCTGCTGGAAGCCAATATGACCGGACCCGGGCTGTACCCCATTATCCACCTGAAAGGCGAGGATATCGAAGTCGCCCTCACCCACGGCACCCAGTACGGCGAAGAGTATTACTCCTTTGTCAACGGCCAGTATACCACCCAGGGCGGGACCCACCTCCAGGCCTTCAGGGAAGGCCTGGTCAAAACCGTCCGCGAGTTTTATAAAAAAGATTTCGATATCTCCGATATTCGTACCTCCATTATCGCCGCCGTCAGCGTTAAAGTAGAAGAACCCGTTTTCGAGTCCCAGACAAAAACAAAACTGGGTTCCAAAGATATGGGTCCCAACGGTCCGACGGTACGCAATTTCGTCGTGGATTTCCTCAAACGCGAACTGGACAATTTCCTGCACAAGAACCACGAGGCCGCCGAACTCCTGCAAAGAAAAATCCTGGAATCGGAAAAAGAACGCAAAACCATGTCCGGCATCAAAAAGATCGCCCGCGAACGCGCCAAAAAAGCAAACCTTCACAACAAAAAACTCCGCGACTGCCGCGTCCATTACAATACCAACCATGAACAACGCCTCGAATCCTCCATCTTCATCACCGAAGGCGATTCCGCCTCCGGTTCCATTACCAAGGCCAGGGACGTGAATACGCAAGCAGTGTTCAGCCTCAAGGGAAAACCGCTCAATACCTACGGACTGACGAAAAAAGTCGTCTACGAAAACGAAGAGTTCAACCTCTTGCAAGCCGCGCTGGATATCGAAGACGGTATGGATAACCTCCGGTATAATAATATCGTCATCGCTACCGACGCCGACGTGGACGGCATGCACATCCGGCTCCTCCTGATCACGTTTTTTCTCAAGTTTTTCCCCGAAGTCATCAAGAGCCGCCACCTCCATATCCTGCAAACCCCCCTCTTCAGGGTGAGAAATAAAAAAGAGACCCATTACTGCTACTCCGATGAAGAAAAACTGATCGCCATCGCCGCCTGCGGCAAAAACCCGGAAATTACCCGGTTTAAAGGACTCGGTGAGATCTCTCCCGATGAGTTCAAACACTTCATCGGCAAAGATGTCCGCCTCGAACCCGTGGTCATGAGACGGCAGGATTCGGTTACCGATATGCTGGATTTTTACATGGGGAAAAATACCCCGCAGCGACAGGAATTTATTATCGAAAATTTAAAAATAGAGGAAGACCGTGTCGAAGAAGATGCCGCTTGAAAAAGGCCTCCGGCGGCCAGGAACCTTTTTGAAAAAAGGTTCCTGGACCTCCAAAAACTTTTGTTTAAATTCGCGTACATTTGCGTGTCTTCGCGGCTAAATATATATATACTAAAATGAATCAAGAGAATAATATCAACAATGATGAATTGAATGAGTTGGATGAATTTCAACCTCACCGCCAACCCACCGAAGAACTTCAACATGTCAAACACCTGCCCGGCATGTATAAAGACTGGTTCCTCGATTACGCCTCATACGTTATCCTGGAACGCGCCGTTCCCTATATCTACGATGGCCTGAAACCCGTTCAACGCCGTATCCTCCACGCCATGAAACGCCTGGAAGACGGGAGATATAATAAAGTCGCCAATATCATCGGGTTTACCATGCAATACCACCCCCACGGCGACGCCTCCATCGGCGACGCCCTCGTGGCCCTGGGACAAAAAGACCTGCTCATCGATACCCAGGGAAACTGGGGGAATATTCTCACCGGCGACAGCGCCGCCGCCCCCCGCTATATCGAAGCACGACTATCCAAATTCGCCCTCGAAGTCGTATTCAACCCCAAAACCACCCAGTGGAAACTCTCCTACGACGGAAGAAATAAAGAACCCGTTCAACTGCCCATGAAATTCCCCCTGCTGCTGGCCCAGGGTGTCGAAGGAATCGCCGTGGGACTGGCATCCAAAATTTTACCCCATAACTTTATCGAGCTGATCGATGCCTCCATCGCTCACCTCAAAGGCAAACCCTTCGAACTTTTCCCCGATTTCCCCACCGGCGGCAAAGCCGATTGCTCCAAATACAACGACGGCTTGCAGGGTGGAAAAGTCCGGGTCCGTGCAAAAATATCCAAACTGGACAAAAAAACCCTCGTCATTACCGAAATCCCCTATGGAAAAACCACTTCCAGTCTTATCGACTCCATCATCAGCGCCAACGACAAGGGCAAAATAAAGATAAAAAAGATCGACGACAACACCGCTGAAAATGTCGAAATACTCATCCATTTACCCCCGGGTGTTTCCCCCGACCAGACCATCGACGGGTTGTATGCCTTTACCGATTGTGAAGTCTCCATCTCGCCCAACTGTTGTGTCATCGATAACGATAAAAAACCGCAGTTCCCCGGTATTTCCGAGATATTGAAGATCACCGTCGACAATACCGTTTATCTCCTTACCCGCGAACTCGAAATCCGTAAGGACGAACTCGACGACGCCTGGCACAAATCCTCCCTGGAAAAAATATTTATCGAGAATCGAATATACAACCATATCGAAGAGTGTGAAACATGGGAATCCATTATCGAGACCATCGATAAAGGCCTGGAACCTTTCAAGCACCTCTTGCGCAGGGCGGTCACCGAAGACGATATCGTCCGTTTGACCGAAATAAAGATCAAGCGGATATCCAAATACGATGCCTTTAAAGCCGATGAAACCATCAGGGCCATCGAGGCCGAGTTGGAGGAGATCGCGCACCACCTGGCCAACATCATCGATTATTCCATATCCTATTATGAGCGAATAAAAGAAAAATACAGTGCCGGTAAGAAACGGAGAACCGAGCTTCGGAGCTTCGATGTGATCCAGGCCACCAAGGTCGTGGCCGCCAATGAGAAATTGTATGTCAACCGGCTGGAGGGGTTTATCGGGACATCTTTAAAAAAAGACGAATTTGTCACCGAGTGTTCCGACATCGACGATGTCATCGTATTTCTTAAGAACGGCAAGTATGTCGTAACCAAAGTCGCCGGGAAGACCTTCGTGGGAAAGGACATTATTCATGTGGATGTTTTTCTCAAAAACGACGATCGCACCATTTACAACGTCATTTACCAGGACGGGAAAGACGGCAATGTAATGATCAAGCGATTTGCCGTTACCGGGATAACCCGGGACCGGGAGTACGATGTAACAAAGGGCACACCCGGTTCGAGGGTCCTTTATCTTACCTCCAATCCCAATGGTGAGGCCGAGGTAGTGAAAGTCACCCTTAAGCCGCGGGCGCGGCTTCGGAAGCTTCAGTTTGAAGCCGATTTCAGTACCATTGCCATTAAGGGCCGGGGTTCCCAGGGTAACATATTGAGCCGTCATTCCGTTTCCCGGGTGGTATTGCAGGAGAACGGGGTTTCCACGTTGGGTGGGCGGGACATCTGGTATGATTCCGCCATTGCCCGGTTGAACGATGATGAGCGGGGTATTTTCCTCGGTGAGTTTTCCGGTGAGGACAGGATACTATCCATTACCAGGTCCGGGTATTTCCGGTTACATGGTTTTGATCTATCCACGCATTTTGAGCCGGACGTAATGGTCGTGGAGAAGTATGTGCCGGACCGGGTATTTACCGCCGTTTATTTTGACGGTGAGTTGGGGTTTTATTATTTAAAGCGGTTCGAGGTGGAGCCTACCGAGCGGTTGACGTGTTTTATCGGTGAGCACCCGGATTCGCGGTTGGTAGCGATTACGTCGGACGATGCGCCGCGTATAAAAATAATATATGGCGAGAAGACACGGAAGAAGTGGGTCGAGGAAGTTGTAGAGGGCGAGGAATTTATCACAGTGAAGAGTTTCAAAGCGCGGGGGAAGCGGTTGACCACAACACCTGTCGAATCCATAACCTTAATGGAGCCTGTTAAAGAGGAATTGGAGATTGAAGAGGAGCCGGAAGTTGTAGAGGAGGAAGTGCGAGAAGTCCAAAAGTCCTTATTCGACCTACCCGAATCTAAAAAGGATTTTTAAACAAAAGTTTTGTGGGGTCCAGGGGCGGTTTTTCAAAAGAGCCCCTGGCCGCCGGAGGCCAGCATGCTGCTGGACCCGCTTTGCACGGCCCGGGAGTTTCCCGATGCTTCGGACTTCTTCTCAAAACCTTTAGAGGGTGCACGCGCCGCGTGCCTCCCGGAGGCATTAATGTTTAGTGTGATATTTAATATTATCCTGATCGGCATTGTGGCGATGGTATTAATATCTGTAATATTGGGTCCCGTGTATATTCGTTTTTTTTACCGGACCTCTTCGCGGGTTATTGTTTCGCGGGTGGGGATTTCCGAATTGCCGGAGGCGGCGGTGCATTATTTTGATACGTGTACGCCTGATTTGGAGGGAGAGGGTTTTTCCGTAGTGGGTGATTTTATTCTTTCCGGTTCGATCAAGGGGAACACCGTTTATTTCCGTTTTTTCGCGAACCGTGGGAGTAGTGATTCCGCCATGTGTGCGTTCATCGTGGACATAACCGGCGGCAAGAGGCGTGAGGTGCCGTACGTCGAGTTTTGCACCGGTTATTCCGACGGCAGTGAGATCGACACCAATAACAGTAAATTACCCGGTGCGTTTAAGGCCGTGCCGGAGAAGCGGGTGTTTCAATATCCCGCCATTCGTGACGTCGGGCGCCTGTACCGGCTTCATGTTCAAAGGGTGTCGGAGTTTGGGGGTTCCCGGAGGAAGGAACTACCCGCGGCGGGTCATGAGGAGGCGTATTTCAGGCGGTCGTTTCTCCGGGATTTTGATCGCCAGGTAGAGGTGGGTTATTTTACATATGACAGTTTTTCCGGTGATTATCGTCCCACGTGGCGCGGGGCGTACGGCATGGTTTGGAGGTCCCTATTCGCAAACAAAACCGCAGGCATAAAGAAATAGAGGCATTTGCGTAATCAGTAGTCAAAACAAAAAAATAAAAAAGGAGGAACAATGAAACAAGCTTTTTTAAAAAAATGTTTGGTTTTCGGAACCATTCTCTTGTTGTCGGGAATGGGGTTTACAACTCACCTGATGGCGGTACAGGAGGTCGGTAACACCCGGGACTGGAGTACCTTCTCCACTATTCAAGCGGCAATTAATAATGCAATAGCCGGAGATACGCTGTGGGTCGCCAACGATACGTATTGTGAAAATGTGACAGTCAACAAAGCAGTCACCATCAGACCCTATGTCGGCAATACCGCGACGGTTGACGGCGAAGACGGGACTACGTTTAGAATAACGGCAGCCGGGGCAACCATTCGATCGCTTATCATTACAAATGATGGAAGTGGCGCGGGGATAAAAATCGAGACGGATGACAATGTCATTTATGGCAACGTTATCGAAGATTGCTATCGGGGTATCTGGCTGTATGGAGCCGTTTCGGGCAATGTTATCACCTGCAACGAAATTTCCTATTACGAAAATGAAGGTATCTTATTTGGTGGGGCATCCGAGAACTGGGCATACAGCAACACATTAACAGGCGATGATGATGAAAATGATGAAGAATTGGCGGTAGTATTTATAAATGCTTCTTATAATGCCGTCTATGCCAACACGATGCAGGACAACAATTTCGGGATTTATATTTGGGGAAGTTCCAATTACAACAAAATCCATCATAACAATTTTATCGACAACAGCCCCTTTAGTGCATACGTTGATACCGTGCTCGGCTCGACCGTCAATTATTGGGACAATAATGGGATCGGTAATTATTGGAGTGATTTCTCCGACACCGATTCAAACAGCAATGGAATTTACGATAACCCATATCCCATTCCCGATGGGGTCGGTGGGGTAAGCGACGAGGATGAGCAGGATGATGAGGATGGATATCCCCTGGTGGCTCCATGGTACCCAACGATTGGCAATGTGAATGGAGATGTTGACGGCGACATCACAATTGGAGATGTTTCCTGGTTGTGCTATTTTGTGAATTACGGCGGTCCGGAGCCGATACTGCCATGTGCGGGGGACGTAAACGGAGACGGCCAGTTGAACGGTGACGATTGTGAGTATTTGGTGGAATACCTATATTACAGTGGGCCGGCCCCTGTGGGAAGTTGCTGTTCAAAGTTGGTACTTCCGTATTAGTATAACCGGTGAGACCTTTTAACGTGTAAAAATAAGAACAAATCGATAAAAGGGGCCGGTACTCCTCGTACCCGGCCCCTTTTTTTTTGCTTTTTTCTTTCGCGTTTTTTCGTGTGTTTCGCGGATCTTTTTTTTCAAAATCTCTTGCAAAAAACATCCTAAAGTGAGATAATTTAAAAGTCAAAAAAATGTAATGGGGTTTTGGATGTAAAACCTGGATGTGAAAGTCATAGAGGAATGTGAATTTGTGAGGATGTGAGGATGTGAGTTCGTGAAGACGTGAGGAGTAACGATGAGGGAAGCCGTGATAACCGATAGAGAAAAAAATGAGAGTCCGATATGCCTGATATAGATGAAATATATGAGCTCCGGGAATCCATCAAGGGATGGCCCGTGGAAGATGCCGGGACACTGAAGCAAGCGTCGGAAATGATCCTGGGCAGTCCGTATTGGAACATCCCCCAGGACACCTACATCCGACTGGACAAAAACGAGACCTACAGTTTGTTGGCCGTTTACGGCAAAGGCCGGGTCAGTACCAGCAAAAGGTACATGGTGGTGAATATCGATTTCCTGGAGAACAGCCGGCGGATATCCTGATTTTTTTCTAAATTAGCCGTCACCTTTTCACCCGCACCCACAGGGTGTCCATTTAGGGGGCAGGCCACTTGAGGCGCTCAAAGGGTTAGAACATGATTAAAACGATTAAGGGATGGGCAAGATTAAAAAGAAGCAGAAAAATCCCGGTAATCCTTAAATTCTGGAAATCCTGGTTCAGACACGTTTATAATTTTTCGGCCGTTTTTCGCAACTATTTTTGTAACGGTTGGCAGATAATGGAAATCTTGCCCGGCACGCATTTCTATCCTCATTCCTCTGCCACGGCGTTCTTGCGAGGGCGCAGGAGTTTTTCCATACAAAAGAAGTTTTGATCCGCAACTTGATCGATAGCCGGAACTCCAAAATTTCGTAGTAACTGAATCTATTCTTCACTTTTATTGGGAAAATAAATCAACAAAAGAAATACAACCCCTAACAACATACTGCCAACTATCTTTGGTTTTTCTTAAAACCCTTTTATATAAATGATGTCGGTGTTCTTTTTGACCCGCTCTCAAAAAAAAAATAAAAAAATATTTTTTTTGTTGACAAATCGAAACGATTATATTATTATTTGGATATGATGAAGAATAACAGAATCAATGAAATACCTGCCGTAAGCTCGAGCGAATCGAAAGACAATTCATTGTATCCTCAATTAACGAAAGGAATGTTGGTTATCCTTTCCTTCATCATCGGTCAAACAAGATATAACGCGCATCGGGCCTATTCTGTACCGGGGCCGGGTGTCGCAAAATGCGGGACGGTGTTCCGAAGTTTCGAAGCAATCCCGGGACGCCTGAAAACAAGCCGGGAGTGTTTCGAGACGATTTCAACATTACCGAAAACAACTCCAGCAAGACTAAAAACAACTCCAGCAAAACTCGAAACAACTCCAGCAAAACTCGAAACAAATCCAGCAAAACTCGAAACAAACCCGGCAAAACTCGAAACAAACCCAGCAAGACTAAAAACAGATCCAGCGGAACTCGAAACAAATCCAGCGAAACTCGAAACAAACCCAGCAAGACTCGAAACAAACCCGGCAAGACTAAAAACAACTCCAGCGAAACTCGAAACAAATCCAGCAAAAGTCGAAACAAACCCGGCGGAACTCGAAACAAATCCAGCAGGACTCGAAACAAACCCGGCAAAACTAAAAGCAAATCCAGCGGAACTCGAAACAGAACCGGCAAAACTAAAAACAAATCCAGCGGAACTCGAAACAAACCCGGCGGAACTCGAAACAAACCCGGCAAGACTCGAAAAATTCCCGGAAGTACTGGATAGAAGCGGGATAAGCATGGAACATCGTCATGGGAACATTGGAAGACTTTCTCAAGCCGTGAGACGGGGGAGCGTTATCGTCGAACGGCGGTCGGGGGTCTCAGGAAGGCAACCGTATATCCGAAAAAAAAAACGTACGGTTCACCCGGTATCCATATGGAGATATCGATACCGTGACGTCCGTATAAAAACATCAGCGGGATAAAGCGGCTGCCGAAACGGAGTCAAAATTTAGGAGATATAAAAATGTTGTTTAGTAAAGCTTCAATTAGTGATTTGTTGTACAATTCGTACCGGATGTTCGATATCGCATCAACGGATGCGGATATCCATAACGCGCTTTTGGCCATAAATTTCACCGACCAAAAACTCGACGCGTTAAAAGCAACCTGGAACACCGCAAATACGGCCACCGAAGGTCATAAGAAAGCCATCGAAGATCAGAAAAAGGCCAAATTGCAATTCCGGACCACCTTGCGGGAGTCAAATGCCGATTACATGACGCACTTGAAATACGCGAAATGTATTTGTCATGACGACCAGGAGAGGTGGATAAAACTCGGATTGGGTTTACCCAGGAAACGAAAGTTCAACGACATGCTCTTACAGGCATCGGTTTTCTACTCCAATATATTGGAGGACGAAAACCTGGTAACTGCTTTCGATGAAAGGTACGGGGAAACAAGGGACGACATCGCCGCCGGTAACCAGGCCATGGTAAACGTGAACATCAGCAAAGAAGCCTATATTACGGCTATCGGGAATTCCCAGGCAAAGCGGGCCGACCGGGATATATTACTCAGGCGGCTTGACAGGGATACCACCGGGTTTTACGCCGTTTTAAGGAAAGCACTGAAAGACAACCTCCAACACCTGGAAAAAGTGAAAATCAAAATCTACAGCGACGGCTACAGGAGAAAGAAAACAGAAGAACCGCCGGCTGAAGAACCGCCCACCGGAACCGACCCGCAGACTACCCTGACCCGGTTACAGGCCCATAATGCCAGTACGATTATGTAAAGTGTAGAGAGGAAGCACACATTGCCGGGGAGCGGCATTAAAAGGCGGAGAATTAAAACGGTATAAAATAATTCACCAGGGGTAACGCACGGATAGACGAATAAAATAATCACGCAAATAACAACCGGGGAAATACCATACGAATCCCAACGTTAGACCGTAGTAACGGTCCGCTCCGATTAGTATTGCGTCTATTCGTGCCGGCCCCTCCCTTTTTAGCCCTCCCCGGCGATATAGCGATTAACGGGGCGGGGAAGAACAAAGGAGCAGTCATCGCCGTTATGTCCATTAAAACGGAGTGTGTTTCAATTTCGGTTTTTTTCCTGTTGAATTTTTCCCCGATCTGTGGTATTTAAAACCTTTAGCCTTTAACTTTTAACTTATAACGTGGAAAACCCATGGAATGGAAAGAATTGGTTTTAAAGTTTTACCGGCTTAAAAGCCACAGCCTGACCTTTAAAGGTAACCTATACGACTACGTCTATATCAGCCAGAAGAAATCCGTGGGCCTTATCACCGAGATAATCGGCCCGAATATTTTTACCATCGCCTTTTTCCCCTCCATGGGAAACGATAAAACCTATGTAAGCACCGTCCATTTCAGCCGGACCGCGGATTTTGTTATTCCCCGTTACGAGAGCCTGCTGAAATTTGCCAATTATATCGTGCAAAAAGAATTTCAACCGGACAAAACCATCGACCTCGGAAGCGGGGGACTACTCACCCCGGGAAAACATATTTTCCATGAAAAACTGGCCGAAATGTACCGGGAGTACGGGGACAAGTGGTCCGAATACGATATGCTCCTGCTTTTCATCTGCCGGTGGCTGGGCGTCGAGGATGTGTTTAAATAAAAAAAATTTGACATTTATTCGGTTTTCATGTAATGTTTAATCTGCCACTCCCCGGTAAGCTGGTAACCCTGTGGCAAATTTCAATAATGAGGATGTGAAATATGGAATGGAACGTTTACGTCGATGAAAAGACCATCGACACCTGCAAGGCCAAACTGTCTGAAATTTCAGACATACTGCTTAAAAATGCCGATAAGGTCGGCGGTAATATCGGGTCCATGGGAGGCAAAACCGGCATCGCACTATTCTTCTTCTATTATGCCAACCTGACCATGGAAGAAAAATACGTCGATTTTGCCCATCAATTGATATCCGAAATCTTCGAGGAAGTCAACAACGATTATACCATCCATACCTGGGCCGGCGGACTGGCGGGCGTGGGCTGGATGATGGAACACCTCGTACAAAACGATTTTGTCGAAGCCGATACCGATGAAATCCTGGAAGCCCTGGACCCCTTCCTTCATAAAGCCATGATCTATGATATCGAAAAAGGCAATTACGATTTCCTGCACGGCGCCGTGGGAACCGGGACCTATTTCCTCAGCAGGTTGGCAAAAAAAGAGGCCGCCGACTATCTAAAAGAACTGGTGGACCACCTCGATAAACTCAAGCATGTGCAAAAGGACATAAAAGGCGCCATTGCCTGGGAATCCACCCTGGACCATGAAAAAGGGACCAAAGGTTACAACCTCAGCCTGTCCCACGGCATCTCGGCCATCATCGCATTTCTTGGAAAAATGCTGGAAAAAGGTATTTATACCGAAAAAGTCTCTCCCCTGTTAAACGGCGCCGTCACGTTCCTGCTGGGCCACGCATTGGATACCGACGAATTTGCCTCTAATTTCCCCAGTTGGATCGGGCCGGATTACCCCGTCGGTCCCAGCCGGTTGGCCTGGTGCTACGGTGACCTGGGAATCGGTACCGCCCTCTGGCAGGCCGCCCGGGCCGCGGGTAATAAAGAATGGGAAAAGAAAGCCGTCGATACCATGCTGCATTCCACCGGCCGCAAAGATGTAAAAGAAAATTCCGTTATCGACGCCGGCCTGTGCCACGGTGCCTCCGGTATCGGTCATATCTATAACCGTATGTACCACTATACCGGTCACGATGCCTTTAAAGAGTCCGCCCTGTACTGGCTCGAACAAACCCTGAAAATGGCCGTTTATGACGACGGCTTCGCCGGGTATAAAGCCTGGCACACCGAAAAATACGGCGGCTGGGTCGCCGAAACCGGACTGCTGGAAGGTGTTGCCGGTATCGGGCTGATGCTCATCTCCATGATCTCCGACATCGAACCCGGTTGGGACAGGACACTATTTTTAAGCTGAAAAGGCCAAACCGATGAAACAGAAAATTACTTACCAAAATTTTTCGTCATTTATTTTACGGTCTCCATTGTTTTCCTTTAATTTCCTCGGACCCCTGATCTCCGGTACCCGGACCCCCGAAGAAACCCTCATGGAGGTCTGCCGGTTGCCCGCCGTGGATGAAGCCCTCTTCCTGGCTTCCCCCGACCTTCATTCCCAGATGAAGACGTGGTTGGACGGGGAACTCACCGACGGGAAAAAGAGGGAACGCCTTCATTACGGGCTAATGAAATATCTCCTGCGTATGGCCACCCGGCCCACACCCTTCGGACTGTTTGCCGGGTTTTCCATCGGGAAATGGGACAGGGAAGGCAGCGTCGAACTGCCCGAACAATCCCGGTATGAAAGACATACCCGCATGGATATGAACTACCTCTGCGCCCTGGCCCAGAACCTGGCCAAACATCCCCTTATCAAAGAAAACATTCTTTTCTATCCCAATTCCAGTATTTATCCCGTGGGCGATCAACTGCGGTACGTCGAGTACCGGTACCGCCAAAAAGCCCGGCGGACCCACCACATCGTCGCCGTGGACCGCTCCGGGTACCTGGAAAACGTATTGGGAAAAGCCGCTTCCGGGGCCACCTTAAAAGAGCTGGCAGACCTGTTGGTGGACGATGAGATCACCTACGAGGACGCCCGCGAATTTATCGAAGAACTCGTGGACAGCCAGGTACTGGTCAACCAACTGGAACCCGCGATCACCGGTCCCGAATTCCTCGACCAGATACTGGCCGTCCTGGAACCCCTCAAAGATATCGACAATATAAAAAATACCATCCGGGAAACCGGCAAGGCACTCGAAGAGATCGACAACAGCCGCATCGGGACCACCGTTTCCAATTACCACGAAATTGCCGAACACATCAAACCCCTGGAAACCGACTTTGAATTAAAATTTTTATTTCAAACCGACATGGTGAAACCCACCCTCCACAACACACTGGAATGGACCCTTGCCAACGACCTGTTGAAAGGCTTCGAGGTGATGAACAAATTGACCGTGAAACCCGGGACCACCACCCTGAGCCAGTTCAGGGACGCCTTCTTCGAGCGGTATGAAACCCGGGAAGTCCCCCTGCTCCAGGCCCTGGATACCGAGGCCGGTATCGGTTACAGGCAGACCGGCGGTTCCGGCGATGTTTCGCCGCTGGTGGACGACCTGGCACTGCCGGGGGGCGGCGAAGGCAGCGATCTTAAGTGGAACCGCGTCCAGGCCTTCCTGTTTAAAAAGTACAAAGAAGCCCTCACCGGCGATAATTATGAGATCGAATTGACCGACAAGGAATTGGAACCCTTTGAAACCGACTGGACCGACCTGCCCGACACCTTCTCCGCCATGGGGCAGATCGTGGAGGATGCAAGCGAAGCCAATCCTAAAAAAAGAGTAATGGTCACGGGATTCGGCGGTTCCAGTTCCGGGAACCTGCTGGGCCGTTTCTGTCACGGGGATCCCCCCACCGATGCCTTTGTCAAGGAGATCACCGCCAAAGAAAAAGAGTTGAAACCCGATGTCCTGCTGGCCGAGATCATCCATCTCCCCGAATCGCGGGTAGGAAACGTCCTGCTGCGTCCCGTACTGCGCCGATATGAAATCCCTTACCTGGCCAAGGCCGCCGTGCCCCCCGAAGATCAAATTAAAGTACAGGATTTAATGGTATCGGTCCAACGGAACCGCGTGGTGCTGCGTTCCAAACGGTTAAACAAAGAAGTCCTGCCGCGGCTGACCAATGCCCATAACTACTCCTATAACGCCCTGCCCATCTACCATTTCCTCGCCGACCTCCAGACCCAGGGTTTACGGAGCGGCCTCGGGTTTAACTGGGGTGCCCTGTCCAACGAATACGAATTCCTGCCGCGTGTGACGTACAGGAACCTGATCTTTTCCCCCGCCACATGGAACATCAAAAAAGAAGAGATCAAGGAACTCGTTAAAATAAAGGACGATGAACAATTGGTACAGGAAACCCGGGAATGGCGGAAAGCGAGAAAGATGCCCGCTTACGTATTACAGGCCGACAGCGACAATAAGCTCTTTATCAACCTGGAGAACGCACTGTGCATCAAAACACTCTTCTCCATCGTTAAAAAAAGGGGCGCTTTCCAGTTGGTGGAATTCTTATTCAACCCGGAAAACGCCGTCGTAAAAAGCAAGGAAGGGATTTTTACCAATGAATTTATCTTCTCCTTCCATAAAGTCTTCGAAACCGGCGAACTGGAAGAAAAACAAGACGAGAAAAAAAACGGCCAGGAAAAATAAAAAAATGGAAGAAAATAACAAACCCAATCAGAGTCAGTCCGAACAGTCCGCGGATTCCGTACAACGAACCTTCATCCTCGGTGATGAATGGTTGTATTACAAATTTTATACCGGTCCCAAAACAGCGGATATCATCTTGACACGGATGGTGAAACCCCTGGCGGCACACCTCCTGGAAGCCGGGGCCATCGACAAATGGTTTTTTATCCGGTACGCGGACCCTAAACTCCATACCCGTGTGCGGTTCCATGTCACCAATCACCAGGCCTTACTGGAGACTATCCGGCTGGTGAACACCCGGACCAAAGAATTTATCGATCAGGACCTGGTATGGAAAATCCAGGTGGATTCCTATCAACGGGAGATCGAAAGGTATGGCGTCCGTTCCATGGAAATGGGCGAAACCCTGTTCTTTTACGACAGCCGGATGGTCGTGGATATGCTGGACATGATCGAAGGAGATGAAGGGGAACGCATCCGGTGGCTCTTCGGTCTCAGGGCCGTGGACAGCCTGCTCTCGGATTTCCGGTACTCCATGGAAGAGAAATATGACCTGGTGACCCGACTGAGGGAAAGTTTCGGCTCCGAGTTCGGCATGAACCGCCCGTTAAAAGAACAGTTGGAAAAAAAATACCGCGCGGACCGGAAAGAGATCGAAGATTTAATGGACCCCTCCACCGACGGGGACAGCGTCATGCTTCCACTGTTCGAATTGATCACCCAAAAGTCACAAGCCGGCCGGCCCGTTGCCGAAGAAATCTTGAAACTGTATAATAATAAGGAACCCAATCCTTTTTTCCTGAACGACCTGATGTCCAGTTACAGCCACATGATGGTCAACCGGTTGTTCAAATCGAAACAGCGGCTGCACGAGATGGTGTTGTATGACTTCCTGCACCGGTATTACAAATCCGAAATTGCCCGGCAAAAGTACGGCAAGATCAACAAAGAAAAGAAGAAGAAGAAAGAAAAAAAGTAAGATCGATCGGACCTTTGTTAAGTTAAGATGTTAAGTTAAGATGTTAAGTTAAGATGTTAAGTTAAGAAGGGTGAATCTATTTTTATGTTGTTTTTTGAAAAAATGTTCCCGCAAATAGCAGATAATGGATAAACAAAAAATAAATTTTATCGGGGTGTTTTCCACTTTAATTATCTTTTTCCTGGAGATGATACATTTGTTACCTGCGAATTTAACAGATCATTACAATACCGTCCGATTAAATTTTTCGGATAATTGTTAATTTTAATAACCAGACGCTTGACAATTGAATTTTTATCAGCTATTATAAAATACTAAAAAACATTACAAAATGAGTGCCCACAAGAAGACCTAAAAGGCGACTTAACAGTGGGGCAAGAGGTAAAAATGGCAGATAAAAAACCGTTAGTTAAACTCAGGTTGATGCCGGGAAAGGAAACCAGGATATCCGTATTAAGTAACTCCGTTTATTATTTTTTCCAACGGGTTTTTATTATCACTGAGAACAATAGTTACCGGCTGATCGCCATTCACAACGGGGAGATTTTGGTAGACGACAGGTATAAAACCGCTAAAGGTGCTAAAATTGCCTTCTTAAAGCTGTATTGGTACCGCGCCTGGCAAGACGGCGTCAAACCCCAGTGGACCGATTTTTATACCCCCGATGAAGAATGGCTGGACGGAAAATTTAAGCTGGCATAAAAAACCTAATTATTTTACCATTACTCCCGCTTTGCGCTGCATTTCTTGCAGTAAAAAAAAAGTAAAAAAAATAGTAAAATCCCCTTGTAATTTTTACCCGTTTGAGATATATTTAGGGCATGAAAACCAACGAACAGGTCAAGAAATAGGAGTCGAAAATGGATCCTAAAAGAGATAAGAATTTACAAGGACAAAAGGCACAAAGTGATGAGCGCAAATCAACCCTAAAAAAAGAGATCGGGGTAAAAATTCGCCAGGTTAGGAAGAGACTGGGCTATACGCAAGACCGGATGGTCGATTTTTTCGACTGCGGCAGGGCCAATTATTCACGAATCGAAAAAGGCGAGGTGTTTCCCAATCCCGCAATGTTGAACGTGTTTAACAGTCGTTTTAATGTGTCGCTGCACTGGTTGGTTTGCGGGAAAGGCGAAATGCTCGAACACGAGGAAAAACGGGTGGATATGCCCTCCCCGGACAGGGGTTCGGATGCGGCCGAGATCAAAGACCTCCTCGACTACGTCGAAAGCGTACCCATGGTAAAGCATGCGGTTTTAAGTTATTTCCTGGAATACCTGGAGAAAAATAAAAAACTGATCGCTCCCTTTTTGAAGCAGCAAAAAGCCGAACGGAATTAGAAAGAATACTTCGGGCGAACTTTAGGCACTTTCTTTTCCCCCCTTGCACTTGATAATTGGGAGGGAATACTATATAATATAAGATGGCCCGATTTCCGTTTATAAAACAGATGGATGCTATGGACTGCGGTCCGACGTCCCTTGCCATGATCGCGAAGTATTATGGCAAGACTTATACCGTGCAGACCCTGCGGGAACGCAGCTATATTACCCGTGAAGGCGTATCCATGCTCGGTACCAGCGATGCCGCCGAATCCATCGGCATGCGCACCATGGGGGTCCGCATATCCTTTGATAAACTCGCCGAAGAAGCCACCCTCCCCTGTATCGCCCACTGGAAACAAAACCACTTTATCGTGGTCTACAAAATAAAAAACAATATGGTCTATGTCTCGGACCCGGCCCACGGACTGGTGAAATATACCCGGGACGAATTCCTGTCCGGGTGGGCCAGTACCAAAAAAGAAGGCGTGGACCAGGGTCTGTGCCTCCTCATGGAACCCACCCCCGACTTTTATAAAGCCGATGATGAAAGCCTGAACAAATCCAGTTTCCGGTTTCTTTTTTCCTACCTCAGACCCTATAAAAAATTCATTGCGCAACTCTTTTTAGGGATGTTTTTAGGCAGTATGCTTCAATTGATATTTCCTTTTCTCACCCAATCCATCGTCGATTTCGGTATCAATAACCGGGATATCAGCTTTATTACCCTGATCCTGGTCGCCCAGTTGACGCTTTTTATCAGCCGGACTTCGGTTGAATTTATCCGCAGTTGGATACTGCTGCACATCAGTACCCGTATCAATATTTCGCTGATATCCGATTTCCTGATCAAGTTAATGAAATTGCCCATCGGGTATTTCGATACCAAGATGATCGGCGATATTATGCAGCGGATTGGCGACCACCGCCGTATCGAATCCTTCTTAACCACGTCCACTCTCAACATCCTCTTCTCCATGCTGAACCTGGTGATCTTCGGTATTGTCCTGTCCATCTACGACATGAGAATTTTTACCATTTTTATCGTGGGCAGCGTTCTCTATTTCCTCTGGATATATCTTTTTATGAAAAAGCGCCGCGAACTGGATTTTAAACGTTTTGCCCAGTTGTCCGACAACCAGAGCAACCTGTTTCAACTGATTACCGGCATGCAGGAAATCAAACTGAACAACTGCGAAAAGCAGAAACGGTGGGAGTGGGAACGCATCCAGGCCCGGCTCTTTAAAGTCAATATAAAAAGCCTGTCCCTCAGCCAGTACCAACAGGTGGGGTCGGTATTTATTAACCAGACCAAGAATATTTTTATCTCGTTTTTCGCCGCTAAAGGCGTGATCGAAGGCGATATGACCCTGGGTATGATGTTGGCCGTCCAGTATATTATCGGCCAGTTGAATGCGCCCATCGAACAGTTGATCGGGTTTCTCCATGCCTCCCAGGATGCCAAGATCAGTCTCGAACGTCTGGGTGAGATCCACCTGAAAAAAGATGAAGAAGACCCCGATGAACACAAGCTGTCCATCCTGCCGGAGAAAAAAGGACTCACCGTGGCGGACCTCTCCTTTCAATATGAAGGGCCCCATTCGGAATTTGTATTGAAAAACGTTAACCTTCAGATCCAGGAGAGTAAAGTCACCGCCATCGTCGGTACCAGCGGCAGCGGCAAGACCACCCTGGTAAAACTACTGCTGGGATTCTACCCCCCCACCAAAGGGGAAATACGGATCGGTGAAAACCTGTTGAGTAATTTCAGCAGCCGGATGTGGCGGCAAAAGTCGGGGGTGGTTATGCAGGACGGGTTTATTTTCTCCGATACCATTGCCAAGAACATTGCCGTCAGCGACGAGATCGTCGATAAAAAACGGATGGTCCAGGCGGCAAAGCTTGCCAATATCCAGGAATTTGTCGAAAGCCTTCCCCTGGGTTACAATACCAAGATCGGCCAGGAAGGCCACGGGCTCAGCCAGGGGCAAAAGCAGCGTATCCTCATTGCCCGGGCCGCTTATATCAACCCCGAATACCTCTTCTTCGACGAAGCCACCAATGCCCTGGATGCCAATAACGAGCGGATTATCATGGACAACCTGGAAGAGTTTTTTAAAGGCCGGACCGTTATCGTCGTGGCCCACCGCTTAAGTACCGTTAAAAATGCCGATCAAATTGTCGTTCTTGAAAAAGGCGAGCTGGTGGAGAAGGGGACCCATAAAGAATTAACCGATTTGAAGGGGGCTTATTACAACCTCGTCAAAAACCAATTGGAGCTGGGAAAATAGGAATGAGTGAAGAACGGGAAAAACAACCGACGCAGCCGGAAACAGAAGATATCGATATCTCTTCCATTGAAATACGAAGTGAAGAAGTCCAGGAGATCATGGGATATATTCCCCATTGGATCATCCGTTCGGGCATTTCCATGTTTTTCGCCGTGATCATGCTGTTTTTGGTGGGTAGTTGGTTTTTCAAATATCCCGACGTTATCGCGGCCACAATCACCGTCACCACCCAGACCCCGCCTGTCCCCATCGTTGCCCGCACCACTGGAAAAATCCAACGGTTGTTCGTAACGGACAGCCAAAAACTCAATGCAGGAGAGATCATCGGCATCCTGGAAAACGCCACCGACTACAACCACCTCCTCCAGTTGAGAGAGAAACTGGATGCATTGGCCCCTCTTTCGCCCCATTACGATTTCACCGGTGCCGTTCAATTCGACGAAAATTACTCCCTGGGAGAACTGCAATCCATTTATACCATGTTTTTGAAGAGTTATTTCGACTACCGGACCTATATCCTGTTGGATTATAATAATAAAAAGATCGAATCCACCCGGGAAGAGTTCGCCCAGCAGAAATTGCTGATCGCAAGCACGAAAAGCCAGGTCGTCAACATGGGGAAACAACTGGAGGTGAGCCGGGAGGAGTATGAGCGGTCTGTTGCCTTGTTTAAGGAAGGCGTTATTTCCGAAGATGAAATGGGAAGGGCCCGGGGTCTTATCCTGCAAAAAGAGAATGCCCTGGAAGCGGCCAACAGCAGCCTCAAGAGCCAGGATATCCAACTGGGCCGGTTGGAACAATCCATCCTGGACCTGGAACTGCGGGACCGGGAGCTGCGAAAGCAACTGGAGTTGGCATTGAACGGGGCCTTTGACAACCTGGTCGGCCGCATCGCCCAGTGGGAGCAGAGTTACGTCTTAAAAACCCCCATCAGCGGGACAATCTCCCTCACCAAATTCTGGAGTACCAACCAGGATGTCAATATGGGAGAAACCGTGGTTACGGTAATCCCGGATAATGCCGGTGAAAAGGTGGGAAAAGTGATCTTGCCCGTCCTCGGGTCGGGGAAAGTGGAAGTGGGACAGTTGGTCAATATTAAATTCTTCAATTTCCCCCACGTGGAGTTCGGGATGGTTCGCGGTGTGGTCAAATCCAAATCCCTGGTGGCTTCGGATAATAATTATGTTGTGGAAGTAACGCTTCCCGACGGTTTAAAAACCAGTTACGGGGAAGTCCTGCCCTTTAGCCAGGAGATGCAGGGCACGGCCGAGATCATCACCGAAGACGTCCGTTTATTGGAACGCATTTTCAAACCCATCAAATCCATCCTGAAACGGATGTAAGCCCCCGGCGGGGGCACCCTATTCATTCGCCACCAAGACACGAAGACACGAAGGGATTTTATTATAAAAAATGTTGTGCCTTAGTGCCTTTGTGGCTATATTAATCCTCAAGTGCCGAGAGGACATCGAGGGCCAGGTTCACTTTACCGAAGGGGGCGGATACCTGGACGCCTTCCACCCGGTCTTTGATTTGTTTCACCATTTCCTTTGCAATGGTAATGCCTTCGTTAAGGGCGTCTTCCTTTGATTTCGTCGCTCGCATCCGGTCCATGAGGATGGTGGGAACAGTTACCCCGGGGATTTCGTTGTTCATGAATTCCGCGTTCCTTAAACTCACCAGCGGCCAGATGCCCGCAATTACGGGAATACGGACATGTTTTATTTTTTCCAGGAATTCCAGTAATGTACTCCAATCGAAAACCGGCTGGGTAATGGCGAATTCCGCCCCGGCTTTTACTTTCCATTCGAACCGGCGGATTTCTTCCCGCGGGTCTATGGCCGTGGGATTCAGGCCCACTCCCACCAGGTAGCCCGTGGGTTTACCGATGCCGTTGCCCCCCAGGTCGACGCCGTGGTTCAGGTTATTGACCATGTTGGTCAGGCCGATGGAATCCACGTCGAATACGGCCGTGGCATCGGGGAAATCCCCCATTTTGGGCGGGTCCCCGGTGATCAGTAAGAGATTCCGAATACCCACGGCATAGAGTCCCAGCATATCCGACATCATTCCCAGCAGGTTGCGGTCGCGGCAGGTATAGTGAAGTACCGCCTCGATGCCCACCCGGTTCTGGATCAGGCAGCTCAGGTGTTGGGCGCTCATGCGTGTAAGGGCGCGGGGACCGTCCGGGATATTCACGGCGTCCACGTTATTATCTTTCAGGATTTTTGCCGATTCCAGGATACGGTTGGGGTCGCATCCCCGGGGCGGTGTGATCTCCACGGAGGTAACGAACCGGCCGTCGGCCAATTTTTTAGCCAGTTCCGATTTTTCCGGCAGGGGAACAGGCTCGACTTTTTTACCCGTTTTCTTTTCCGCTTTTACACTGAAAACCGTGGGCTGCCGGTGGGGGATGATCGAGGTTACGGCACTGCGCATGGTCTTGATATGTTCCGGTGTCGTTCCGCAGCACCCACCCACAATTTTAACTCCCATCTGGATAAACCGCCGGGCATATTCGGCCATGTATTCGCTGGAGGTCAGGTAGATATTACGCCCCTCGATAATTCGCGGCATACCCGCATTGGGCATGGCGGAAATGGGTTTATCCGTTAACCGGGCTATCTTTTCCAGGGCCTGGAGCATATAATGGGGGCCCACGCTGCAATTCAACCCGATCGCGTCCACATCCCACCGGTTTAGTTTCCCGGTGAACGTTTCCGTATTCGTTCCGTAGATCAGTTTGCCGTCGTCGCCAACGGTCATGGACGCGATGATGGGCAGGTCGCATATTTCCCGGACGGCGCGGATGGCCTGTTGGATACAGGCCAGGTTGGTAAAGGTTTCCAGGACGAAGAGGTCTACGCCGCCGTCTTTCAGTGCCCGGGCTTGTTCTTTGAAGGCGTCTTTTGCTTCTTTCATGGAAGTGGGACCCCAGGGTTCCAGTTTAATGCCCAGGGGTCCGATGGAGCCGGCCACCAGTTTTTCAGTCCCGGCGACTTCCCTTGCCAGCCGCGCGCCTTCGTAATTAATGACCCCCAGTTTTTCGGCAAATCCGTGCCCTTCCAATTTGAACCGGTTGGCCCCGAAGGTATTGGTCTCGATACAGTCGGCGCCGGCGTTTAAATATTCCGTGTGGATTTCCTTGATCAGGTGGGGCATGGACAGGTTGAGTTCGTCGTAGCAGCGGTTGATATAGATACCGTGGGAATAGAGCATGGTTCCCAGTGCGCCGTCGAAAAGCAGTACGTTATCTTTAAGGCGTTTCTCAAGTTCTTTTCTCGTCATTGTACCTGACCTCCTGGATACAAAGGCTATTGTATAAAAAATAAAGTAAAAAAACAAGTTTTTTTTAACAAAAGTTTTTCGGGGGTCCAGGGGGCAAGTTCCGCGTTTTTCAAAAAAGCCCCCTGGTCGCCGAAGGTCAGGGGCTTGACATTGTTTCCATTTTCTTTATAATTAGAATCTTAGGAGGAAATAATGGCTCGAATCGAACCGTTTAAGGGTTTAAGGCCCCGGAAGGACATTGTCGATAAAGTAGCGTCGCCGCCATACGACGTTTTGAACTCGGCGGAAGCCAAAAAACTGACTCAAAACAACCCCTTTTCTTTTTTACGGATCACCAAACCGGAAGTCGATCTCCCCGACGATGCGGACATTTACTCCGATGAGGTTTATTATAAAGCAAAAGAGAATTTTTCAAAATTCATCGAAAATAAAACCCTGGTACAGGATAAAAAGAAATGCTTTTATTTGTACGAGCAGATCTGGGGCGACCATGTCCAGGTCGGACTGGTGGCCGGCGCGTCCTGCCGGGATTACCAGGACGATATCATTAAAAAACACGAATTAACCCGTGAAGATAAAGAGAAAGACCGCATGAGGCATATCGAGACCCTCAATGCCAATACCGGGCCGGTGTTCCTGACCTTCAAGCACAAGAGCAGCATCGATACTCTTTTCGAGAAGGGAAAAGAAAAGGAACCGGAATACGATTTTACCACGGCCAACGGCGTTCGTCATATCCTTTACGTGGTGGATGACCGCAGCTTGATCGCGGACTTAAAAGCCGAATTCGCCGAAATCGATTACCTCTATGTCGCCGACGGGCATCACCGTTCCGCCGCCGCCACCAATGTCAAGATCAAGCGGCGGGAAGCCAATCCCAAACATACCGGCAATGAAGAGTATAATTTCTTTCTTTCCGTCATCTTTCCCGACAACCAGATGAAAATTTTGCCTTATAATCGGCTGGTCGCGGATTTGAACGGCATGTGCAAAGCCGAATTTTTCGGTAAAGCGGCGGAAAATTTCGAATATGACGACGTGGACTTTAAAGTACCCCGGAAGAGCGGCGAATTTTGCCTCTATATCGAGGGTAAATGGTACAAATTGACCCCCAAAGAGGGAATTTATAATAAAGACGATCCCGTGGAATCCCTGGATGTCTCTATCCTGCAAAACAACCTGCTGGGCCCTGTGCTGGGGATCAAAAACCCCCGGACCGATAAACGTATCGATTTCGTGGGCGGTATCCGCGGAACCGATGAACTGGAACGGCTGGTGGACAGCGGGAAATTTAAAGTGGCTTTCTCCTTTTATCCCACCACCATCGAGCAGTTGTTCAACGTCGCGGACTCGGGGAGGGTCATGCCCCCCAAATCCACGTGGTTCGAACCCAAACTGGAAAGCGGCCTGGTCGTCCACCTTTTGGAGGGATAAAATTAAAGAGCCACAGACTTACACGGA
>Ga0210082_1000019_pt1 | contig 33122 bp, 10 predicted proteins | sample White_ThreeSqA_D_2_FD_185592 | JGI IMG/M metagenome (GOLD analysis project Ga0210082, IMG submission 185592) | Wetland microbial communities from the San Francisco Bay, California, USA, that impact long-term carbon sequestration -... | ecosystem: Environmental > Aquatic > Marine > Wetlands ... | reverse complement strand
AGAGGGTACCATATAACCGGGCAAAACCGTTGATAAATAGTCCCTCAATGCAGGTACGGATACCGGCGATACCGCCCCCGAAGACTCACCACCGGAACCGGGTACAATATATGCCACCAGGTATTTATCGCGGGCGGCATCATCCCCGCTCAGTACGACCACGTCTTTGATTCCACCATACTCCAATAACCGGCTTTCTATCTCACCGGGTTCTATCCTGAATCCCCTGATTTTCATCTGGTGATCCATTCGCCCTAAAAATTCTATATTACCATCCGGTAACCAACGGGCAAGGTCACCGGTTTTGTAGAGTTTAACAGACCCTATGGGGCTTATCGGTTCGATGAATCGTTCTGCGGTCAGTTCGGGATTGTTCATATAGCCGCGAGATATGCCGTCCCCCCCGACATAAAGTTCACCGGCAACCCCGACTGGCTGCAAATTTTTATATTTATTTACAATATAGGCGGTTGAGTTGGCTATGGGTTTTCCAATCGGGATATTTTCTTTATACTCTTTATCTATTAAGAAGGTCGTGGAAAAAGTGGTGTTCTCCGTGGGGCCGTAGCCGTTGATGATGTTCAATCGCGGGAAAAGCCACTTTACCCGGTTGATATGGAAAGGAGATAACACATCTCCCCCCACCAGCAGGTTCTCGATTGCCGAAAAAATCTCCACATCGGCCTGCACCATCTGGTTGAACAGGGGTGAAGTCATCCATATGGTAGTAATTTGATTGGAAACAAGGATTTCTTTTAATATTCCCGGATTCAGCAGTTTATCTTTAGACGCAAGGTATAGAGTAAGACCATTCAACAATGCTCCCCATATTTCAAAAGTAGAGGCGTCGAATTCCAACGCACCGGTTTGCAATATCCGGTCACCTGATTTGAATCGGATATAATCGGTATTTTTGACTAACCGGACGACATTTTGATGCTCCACCATCACACCCCTGGGATTTCCCGTGGAACCGGAGGTGTAGATCACATAAGCCGGGTGGGCCTCATGCGGTATATTACAGGAAGAGGACGAGCTTAAGGGACCGGTGAACATATCCCCTTTGGCCACATCTATATCTATAATCTCAAGTTCCCGGTTCAACATATCCGGGGCCGGTGTTTCTGCAATCAGGATGTTTGCACTGCCGTCGTCCAGCATGTATTGTTTTCGTCTTGCGGGGTAACCGGGATTGATAGGTAAATATGCGCCCCCGGCTTTGAGAATGGCCACCACCCCCACAATCATTTCCACGGAAGGATTCAACATTATTCCTACCGGCATCCCGGGTACCACTCCTTTGTCCACCAGGTAGGATGCGAACCTGTCCGCGAGTCGATCCAGGGCCCCATAAGATAGGGCCTGAGTTTCAAATACTACGGCCACTCCATCGGGATGTTTTTCCACCTGTTCCGCGAATATGGCATGGATTGTGTTATCTTTGGGGTATTCGGTTCCCGTTTGATTAAATTCATATAATACCCGTTTCTTTTCCCCTTCGGACATTATTTCCACCCGGGATATTTCCTGATCGGTGGATTCGAGCACCGCGGATATTATTTTCTTAAAATAGCGGATAAACCGTTCTATGGTCTCTTCCCTGAATACTTCGGTACAATATTCAAATGCGAATTGCAATTTTTGATTGATTTCAATCGCACTTAGAGTCAAGTCAAATTTTGATATGCCCATGATATTTTTATGGGTATGGGGTTTTACCTTCAAACCTTCTACTTCTATTTCCGATATTTCCTTTGCCGCCACTTCGGTGTTTTGAAATATGAACATCACGTCAAACAGGGGATTACGGCTCATGGACCTTCCTATGGCAACTTTATCCACTAAATCTTCGAAGGGGTATTCCTGGTTTTCAAAGGCTTCCAATGTCCGTACTTTTACTTCGGACAAAAACTGCCGGAGGTTCTTTTGCCCGTTGGGAAAGTTTCGCAGGGCAAGGGTATTGACGAACATCCCGATAATTTTCTCCAGATCCGCATGCCTGCGACCGGCAATCGGTGTACCTATAATAATGTCTTCCTGGTTACACAATTTTGATAAGAGGATATTGTGCAGGGTCAGCAGCAGCATATACAAGGTGATCCCTTCCCGGGCGGCACAGGCTTTTACTAATTCCGTTTCTTTTTTATCCAGCTCAAAATCGATCCGACTCCCTTTAAATCCCTGGCCCTCGGGCCTTGGATAATCGATGGGGAGGTTGAGCACCGGCACCTGGTCTTCGAATTCTTTGAGCCAGTACAGGCCCTGGTGCTCCAGGTTTTCTTTTTCTTTATCGCTGGTTTGCCATCGGGAGAAATCTTTATACTGGATGCGCAGCGGCGGTAACGGCGCGCCGTCATAAAGTGCGGTAAAATCTTTAATAAAGATCCCGTGGGAAACGCCATCCGATATGATGTGATGCATATCGACGAATAGAAGGTATTGTTTCTTCCCTGCTTTTTGCAGGCCCACCCGGAACAGGGGCACCCGGGATAAATCGAAAGGCCGGATAAAAGTCTTTATCGTGCTTGTCAACGGTATGGAGCGAGGGGCACCGGATGCCGATTCATTTTCATACCACTCGATTTGGAACGGGACCTCCCGGTGTACCCGCTGAACCAATTGATGGTTCACCATATGGAAAGATGTTCGGAAACTTTCGTGCCGTTCGATCAATTTCTTGAAGGTCTCTTCCAATTGAACGATACCGTGTTCTTCCGCTACTTCGACACGATTGATTACCGGAAGGTTATAGGCGGTGCTTCCTGGTTCCATTTGATGTAAAAAATACAACCGCTTCTGTGCCGAGGATAATGGGTAGTACTCTCTCTTTTCTACTTGCTCGATGGATGTATACCTATCTTTTGCGTGGTTTTTTATATGGGCTGACAGTTCCCTGATCCTCGGGGTTTTAAATATTTCTGCCAGGGACAGCTTGACGTTTAATTCTTTCCTTATTTTCACGGATAAAACCGTGGCTTTTAAGGAGTGCCCTCCCAAGTCGAAGAAATTGCTGTCGATGCCGATTGCGTCTTTTTCTACATCCAGTACCTCGGCCCACAGCCGGACCAGTTTTTCTTCCACCGGGTTCCGGGGGCCTGTATGCCCTTCGCTTACTGCCGGGACAGGCGCGGGTAACGCTTTGCGGTCCGGTTTACCGCTGGTGGTCAAGGGAATTGCCTCCAGTTGGACAAAATACGCAGGGAGCATATAATCAGGCAAGGTTTCAGCAAGGTAATCCCTCAATTCCAATGGCGCGAAGGTTCTATCGGAAACAATATAAGCGTATAAAAATTGATCGCCTGTTTTCTCCTTTCCAGCCAGGACCAGGGCTCCTCTTATTTCAGGGTGATTCGACAAATGATTTTCTATTTCTCCTAATTCGACCCGGAAGCCCCGCACCTTGACCTGGAAGTCGATTCGGCCTAAAAATTCGATATTTCCGTCCGGCAGCCAACGGGCCAGGTCACCGGTTCTATATCGGCGGTCATTGGCAGTGGGGGCATTGATAAATCTGTCGTTTGTCAACTCCGGCCGGTTTAAATAGCCGCGGGCAACACCTTCACCACCGATATACAACTCACCGGCCACTCCCAACGGAACCGGCGCCCGCCGTTTATCGAGCAGGTAAACGAAAGTATTATTTATGGGCTTTCCAATGGGTACACGCCCCGCCGGACCGTTTTTTTCTTCTTTGAAATCAAACTCTATCGACGTCACCGTGGTTTCGGTGGGCCCGTACCGATTGTAAAAATCACAAGAATGATGACGGCTCCATTTTTCAGCCAATCGGGGCGGACAGGTGTCACCACCGGAAAGGACCCGCTTCAAATGATAGGACTGTTTCATTCCCATGGTCATGGTACTCAAAAAAGACGGCACCGCATGGAGATGGGTTATGGATTGCCGCGCGATCAACGCTTCGAACGTATCGATGTCCAGGAGTGTGTTCTCATTCACCAGCACCAGCCTCGCACCGCTGAAAAGAGCAAGAAAAATTTGTTCCACCGATGCATCGAAACAAACGGTGGAAAATTGTAATACCCGGTCATGCTCATCTATATTAAAGCGATTTTGCTGTGAAAGAACCAAATTGACCACTGAATGATGTTTGACCAGGACACCCTTTGGTTTCCCGGTGGAACCGGAGGTGTAGATGACATAGGCAAGCGAATGGCCGGTGGGGGGGTCGAAGGCCGCTCCCGGAGTGCGTTGTCCCGAAGGATCGGAAGGCGCCGGCATGACGGTGTGCGTTACTTTGGCCTTAATGTCCACTTCCGCCTCGATCCCGGGGGTGGTTACCAGCGCGGCGGCATTGCTATCCGCCAGCATATAATCGATACGGTCCGGCGGGTAACCGGGATCGATGGGTAAATAGGCGCATCCTGCTTCCAATATCGCCAATATCCCGATCAACAGTTCTATCGATCGTTCACCCATTATACCTACAATGTCGCCGGGTCTGATACCCCTGGACCGCAGCAGTACATTTGCGGTATTGCTTATTTGACGGTCTAATTCCTTATATGTAATGGAGCCGATAAACCCCTTTCCCGCCAGGGGGCCGACAACGGCGGCGCTGCCGGGTGTCCGCTCGACTTGGTCCAGCAAAAAACGGCAAATACTTTTCTCTTTCGGATAGGGAACCGATGTATCGTTAAATGCATATAAAATCCTGTGTTTTTCTTCGTCTCCAATGATCTCGATCTGCGATATTTCTTGATGGGGGTTGTCTAAAATACCGGTTATCACTTTCTTGAAATACTCGATGAAGCGCAGGATGGTTTCCTCTTTAAACAAACGTTTACCGTATGCCAGGGCAAAGGAAACGATATCACCGGTTTCAAATCCATTGAGATTCAGGTCGAATTTTGCTACGGCGCGTTCATATTTGTAATAAGCCGGTTTTAAAGCGGGTATTTCGAGTTCCGGGTTTCCCGTGTTTTGCAGTGCAAACATGGTGTCGAAAACCGGGTTCCGGCCGGCATCGTGTGTTACGGTTACCTGATCCACCAGTTCTTCGAAGGGATAGTCCTGGTTCTCGAATGCATCCAGGGTCCTGTTTTTTAATTGCTTTAAGAACCCGGTAAAAGGCATGCCCGGCCGGGGATAGTTCCTTAATGCCAGGGTGTTCACGAACATACCGATCAATTTGTGAAGGTCCGGATGCCTGCGGCCGGCAATGGGAGTACCTACCACGATATCTTCCTGTCCCGCCAGTTTGGACAACAATACATTATAAACGGCCGACAACATCATGAACAGGGTGACCGCTTCCTCCCGGGCCAGGCGTTTTAATGCGTCGGATTCTTCCCTGTCCAATTCAAATTCAATTCGTCCTCCCTCAAAACTTTGTACCGCGGGCCTCACAAAATCAAGGGGAAGGTTCAATACAGGGAGTTCATCCCCGAATTCCATCAGCCAGTACTCTCCTTGTTTCTGTATCGACTCCTTTTGTTTATTTCTATTCCACCATCCTGTAAAATCCTTATACTGGATACGCAGCGGCGGAAGCGGCGTTCCTTCATAAAGTGCCGTAAAATCGTTTATCAATACCTCGTGGGATATTCCGTCCGATATAATGTGATGCATATCCACCAATAGAAGGTATTGTTTCTCACCTGTTTTTTGCAGTCCTACCCGCAGCAGCGGTGCCCGGGACAATTCGAAATGACGGATAAAGTTCCGGGGTGTCTCCCGGTTCTCATAATGCTCGATCGCAAACGACACCTCCTGGTGTACCCGCTGAACCGGCCGGTCGTTTACTATATGAAAGGAGCTTCGTAAGCTTTCATGGCGTTCGATCAATTTTATGAAGGTATCTTCCAATCGAAGGATAGTCGCTTCATTCGCTATTTCCATCAGGGTGAATTGAGGCATGTTGTAGGCGGTACCTTCCATTTCTATTTGGTGCAAAACGTACAGTCTTTCCTGTGCGGAAGATAACCCGTAATACTCTTTTTTCTCTACAGGTTCAATGGATTCGTATCTCTCTTCCGCCAGACTTTTAATACAGGCTGATAGTTCTCGAATTCTTGGGGTTTTAAATATCTCCACCAGGGGTAGTTTGACGTTAAATTCTTTATGTATTTCGGCCGACAGCATCGTTGCCTTCAACGAATGGCCGCCCAATTCAAAGAAATTGTCCTCGATGCCGATGACATCTTCTTCCACCTCTAAAACCTCGGACCACAACCGGGCCAGTTTTTCTTCAATCCTGTCCCGGGGTGCGATATATTCCACACCTGCTTTCGGTTCAGGTGCGGGTAATACGCCGCGGTCCGGCTTACCGTTGGGAGTCAGCGGAATCTCCGCCATTTGGATGAAGTAAGAGGGTATCATATAGCCGGGTAAAACTCCCTCTAAGTAGTTCCTCAAAGCGGGAATCGAGACCGGTATCGAAGGTTCACGATTTGAATCCGAAACAAAATATGCGGCCAGATATTTCTCACCCCGTCCGTTTTCCCCGGCCAGTACGATTGCCTCTTCAATTTCATCATACTCCAGTAAGCGGCTCTCAATCTCACCCAACTCTATCCTGTAGCCCCTGATTTTAACCTGCAAGTCGATCCTGCCCAGGAATTCGATATTTCCGTCCGGCAGCCAACGGGCCAGGTCGCCGGTACGGTAAAAACGGTCATTTACTTTTTTATCCCGGTCAAATTTTTCCGCGGTGAGTTCCGGGCGGTTTAAATACCCCCGCGATACCCCGGCCCCCGCTATACACAATTCACCGGCAACCCCGATAGGCAGCAAGCGAGAATAATCGTCCAGGATATAAACCGAATAACCGGCAATGGATTTTCCAATCGGCGGGTCCCCCCGGTCATCCGCGGCGCACCGGTAATAGGTCGCGCAAACGGTCGTTTCTGTGGGACCGTAAGTGTTGTAGACCGCCCCCCGTTTCAAAAGATTACCGATGTATTCCCGTTTCAATACGTCCCCACCGCTTATAAATATACGAACGCTACCGGTGCCTGCGGATTTGTCGATGGCGTTCAATAACAGCGGGGAACAACTGACAATTGTAATGTCTTGTTTGAGCAGGACCTGGCGGAACGCGTCCATCTCTATAACCGTTTCTTTCGGAACGACGACTAATTTACCGCCTTTCAATAGGATGGGATAGACTTCCTCGACAAACACATCAAAAGAAGAGGACGCTTGCTGGAGAAATGTGTCTTTGGAGGTGATGCCGAATTCATGATAGAAGGCATAAACATAGGCGACCACGTTCCTGTGTTCCACCATGACGCCTTTGGGTCTGCCGGTGGTCCCGGAGGTGTAGATGATGTAGATTAAAGAAGCTGAGGGCTGTGGGCTGCGGCTATAGGTTCCATAGGACCTATAGGATTTATAAAACTCATTGTCCAGGCACAAAGCGGCCCCACTGTCCGCCATCATGTAATTTATCCTGTCTTCGGGGTAATCGGGGTCTAAAGGCAAATAGGCACCGCCGGTTTTTAATATGCCTATTATTGCAACCATCATCTCCGGCGAACGCTCCAACATGATGCCCACAATACTACCGGGTCCAACGCTCTTTTCACGTAACACCGCCGCCATTTGACCGCCCCTTCGATCCGATTCCTTGTAAGATATTTGTTGTTCTCTTTCTCTGCCGCCGACAACGGCAACCCGGTCCGGGCTTTTCGCTGCCTGTTCCTCGAACAATTGATGAAGCACCTTATCCTTCGGATAGTCTGCGAATGTATTGTTGAAATATTCCAGTATCTCCCTGGTTTCTTCCTCCGATAGAATCTCGATTCCCGATAAAGTCCCGCCGGGGTGTGCTATAACACAGGATACGATTTTTTTAAAGTAGGTTATAAATCTTTCTATGGTGACCTTTTTAAATAAGCCGGTACTGTACTCAAAGGTTAACACCAGCTTTTTTTCCACTTCCACCGCGTTTAAGGAGAGATCAAATTTTGATATTTCATTTTCGAATTCATAGGGTGTCAATTTCAGGTCTTTTATCTCCAGTTGAGGTATACCCACATTTTGCATCGAGAACATGGTGTCGAACAGGGGATTACGACCGACATCCCGGCTGACGGATAACGCCTCCAACAGCTTTTCAAAAGGACAATCCTGGTTCTCAAAGGCTTCCAGCGTTCTCTCTTTAACTTCCCTTAGATACATATCATAGGTTTTTTCACCGGCGGGATAATTTCTCAAAACCAGTGTGTTTACAAACATGCCCATTACCTGTTCCAGATCGGCATGACGACGCCCGGCTGTAGGGGTCCCGATAATGATATCTTCCCTACGGCATAATTTAGATAAGAAAATGGTATAAATCGCCAGCAGTTTCATGTACAATGTGAGTTCCTGTTCTAAGGCCGACGATCGTAATGCATCCGCTTCCTCACGGTCGATTTCAAATGTTACCGTACTTCCTTTGAACTGGGGGGTAGTGGGCCTGGCATAATCCGTGGGCAGTTCCAGCACCGGCAGTTCTCCTTCAAACTGCTTTTTCCAATAGACTTTTTGTTTGTTTAGCGCTTCTTTTTGAGTTTCCCGGCTCTGCCACTCCGAGAAATCGGTGTACTGGAGTCTTAATTGCGGCAGCTCTTCTCCGGAGGCCAATGCCATGAATTCCTTAACCAATATACCGATAGAGATGCCGTCGGATATGATATGGTGCAAATCCACCATCAGTAAATGCTTATTCCCATTACCATTTTCTATTCGAGTCAATCCTACTCGCAGCAGCGGCGAACGGGACAAATCAAAGGGGCGGATGAAGTCCCGTATTAAATCGGCAATATCTCCCGTATTACCCCCCACTTCACGGTATTCGATCTCGAAATCCTTTGCGTCGCTTATCTTCTGTACCGGTTTTCCATCCAGCACCCGGAATGAAGTCCGTAAACTTTTATGACGTGTGATCAATGTTAAAAATATATCCTTAATTTTAATGCAATCGACATCGCCTTCCAAAGCCGACACATAGGGTATATTGTAACCGGTACCGGTTTCATCCATCTGGTTAAGGATATACATGCGTTCCTGGGCCGACGAAAGCACATGGTACTCTTTTTCCTCCACCGGCTCTATGGAGGCGTAAGGCACTTCTTCTTTGCCCTGGATACAGATGGATAATTCTCTTATGGTGGGGGCTTTAAATATTTCCGCTAATGCCACCCTGACATTCAACGCCTTATGTATTTTAGACAACAGTATTATCGCCGTTAACGAATGGCCGCCCATATGGAAAAAATTATCATCAATGCCGATTCTTGCTGCACCCAATACCTCCAGCCACAATTGCGCCAGTTCTTTCTCTACCCGGCCGGCAGGAGCCGTATAACCGGATTCCATGACTTCCAGTTCCGGCTCCGGCAATAATCTCCTGTCTAATTTCCCGCTGGTTGTCAAGGGCAGTTTCTCCAGTTGAACAAAATACGACGGCACCATATAACCGGGCAATAACGCGGCCAGGCGATCTCGCAATTCTAACGGGGAGAATTCTCCTTCCACTGTTATATAGGCACAGAGGTAACTTTGATCGCGCTTATCTTGCTTTGTTATTACCGCTGCTTCTTTGACACCGGCATAAGACAACAAACGGCTTTCGATCTCAGCCGGTTCTATTCTATGCCCCCTGATTTTTACCTGCCGGTCGATGCGGCCTAAAAATTCTATATTACCATCCGAAAGCCAGCGGGCCCGGTCGCCGGTCCTGTAGAGTTTATCTTCTTTTGAACAGGACCTATAAGACCTATAGGACTTATAAGACCTATTTAAATCGATGAATTTCTCCGCTGTTAGTTCCGGCTGGTTTAAATATCCCCTGGCGACACTTTCACCACCGATGTATAATTCACCGGGAACCCCGACAGGCAGCAAGCGATAGTCGTTGCCCAGGATGTATAGGAAATGATTGGTCAACGGTTTTCCTATGGGCATATGCGTTAAGCCGGCCAGGTTGTCCGCAGGCACATCAAATGCCGTGGAGTCCACGGTACATTCGGTGGGTCCATAAATGTTGGTGATTTTGGGGCGGGTTTTCCCGTCAAAGCAATTGAAAAAACGTTCCACTAAACCGGGAGAAAGGGCATCGCCGCCGATTGCAAAATGACGGGGGTAACATACCGATGTTTGTGAGTGTTTTTCTTGCGGTGTTTCGCAAAGAATATAAATATGGGCGGGGGTCCCATCCGACAGGTCTATTTTGCAGCGGTTAAAAAATGACCACAACGCACCGCCGTCAAACCGGACCGGCGAGGGGATAAGGTACAACCCATGGCCTTGCAGCAGCGAAGCGGCGATTTGTTTTACCGAAGCGTCGAAGCTAATGGGGGCCGCTAATGCCACTCTCAGATAACGGTTGTAATGGTGATAGATTTTCCGCTTTAACCCGGTCAACAGGTTCATGACATTCCGATGACGCACCATGACCCCTTTGGGCCGGCCCGAGGAACCGGAGGTGTAAATGACGTAAGCAAGGCTTTCCGAATGATGGGGCTTCGGTACTTTCTCCGGCTGCTCCACGGCTTCGGACGGAAACTGCCGATCGATATGATCGATGGTCATCGTATCGGCGTGGTCCGGTAAGAATTCCAAAGGGCGCCCGACTATCAACAATTTTGCACTGCTGTCTTTCAGCATAAAACGAACCCGGTCTTGCGGGTAATCCGGGTCTATGGGCATATAAGCACTACCGGCTTTTAATATGGCCAGGACGGCGATTATCATCTCTAACGAAGGCCCGATCATCACCCCGGTTATTGTTCCGGGCTTCACACCCCTGGCTGTTAATAACCGGGCCAGGTGACCGGAAGTTTTATCTAATTCTTTATAGGATAGATATTCCATATGAAGAGGAAAGGCGGATTCTAATCCTGTTCCTGCCAATGCAATATGGTGGGGTGTTTTTTCCACTTGCTCTTCAAATAAACGGTGAATCGTTTTCTCACGGGAGTATTCTTCCGCCGCGGCGTTAAAATCGTACAGTATTTGTTTTTTCTCTTCATCCGCCAGTATATCTATCCCGGATAGTCTTCGCCCGCTGTCTTCCAGCACGGCGGATAATATCTTTTGAAAATACTTTATAAACCGTTGGACCGTACTCTCTTTAAACAGGGACGTACTATAGGTGATTGAAAAATAAAGGCCCTCTTTCTCTTCCACCGCGGTTAAGGTCATATCGAACTTTGATGTGCGCCGTTCATAGTCATAAGGGCGCAATTGCAAACCCGGGATATCCGGCGGGCGGTTCTCTATGTTTTGCAGCACCAGCATGACATCGAACAAGGGGTTACGTCCGGCATCCCTGTTTACGGCTATTTTCTCCACCAGCTCTTCAAAGGGGTAATCCTGGTTGGAAAAGGCGTTTAAACAGGTGTCCTTGATTTCCCGCAAAAATTCGTCAAAGGCTTTTTCCCCCCTGGGATGATTTCTTAATACCAACGTATTAATAAATACGCCGATGATATTCTCAAGGTCATGGTGATTCCGTCCGGCAGTGGGTGTACCTACTACAATGTCCTCTTGACCGCATAATTTGGAGAGAAGAATCGTGTACAGGGACATCAGGACCATAAAGAGGGTCGCATTTTGATCGACGGCCAATTTCTTCAATGCGCCGGTCTCTTCCCGGCCTATTTCAAAACTTACGCCGCCGCCCTTGAAATTCCGAACCGGCGGTCTTTCATAATCGGCGGGCAGTTCGACTACCGGTATCTCTCCTTCAAACTGTTCCAACCAATAGTCTTCCTGCTTCTTCAACTCACGGAATTCAAAGAAACCGGCTTGCCATTCGGAATAATCTTTATAATTAATTCGTAACCGGGGTAACGGCTCCCTTCCATACAGTGCCCCGAAATCCCGGGCCAATATGGTGTGGGAAAAACCGTCCGATATGATATGATGCATATCTATCATCAAGATGTATTTACCGCCGGGGCTGCCGTCCCCGGGAGAATGGGGGTAGGGCAGGTGGAGCAGCCCGACACGCAGCAGCGGCGGCCGCGATAAATCAAAGGGACGAACAAAGCCTTCCATTGTACCGGCACAGTTGATTGAATCCGGCTCATACCACTCGATCTCAAATGCCGCGTTACCGTATATTCGCTGTACCGTTTGACTGTTTATCATTTGAAAGGAAGTTCTCAAACTTTCATGACGGTTTATCAATGCCCTGAAAGTCTCTTCCAGTTTCTCTTTATCCGGTTTTCCTTCCAGTTCGAAGAATACCGGTATGTTGTACCCGGTGCCCTCCAATGCCATTTGCTGCAAGATATATAACCGGTTCTGGGGAGACGACAGTGCATAATACTCTTTTTTTTCTACAGGCTCGATGGAGTCGTACAGGGTTGTCCCGGTACTTTCGATGTAACGGGAAATTCCCCTGATGGTAGGGGTTTTAAAGAACGCGACGATGGGTATGTCCACCAGCAGTTCTTTGTGTACCCTGCCGGTTAACCGTGAGATTTTCAGCGAGTGACCGCCCAATTGGAAAAAATTATCATCGATGCCGATGTGTTCTTTTTCAATCCCCAGTACCTCCGACCAAATGGCTGCCAGGGTATCTTCTTTTTTATCTCGCGGTGCGGTGAACCGGCGTGCCCCGGTGCCGGCTTTCCCAGGTGGAGGAAGTGCTTTGCGATCTACTTTGCCGTTGGCGGTGAGGGGGATTCTCTCGATGGGCATAAAATAGGACGGCACCATGTGTAAGGGCAGGCCCTCGGACAGGTAGTCCCGCAATTCCCGCACCGTTAGTTCCCTGGCGGAAACAATGTAAGCGCAGAGATGTTTGTCGTTGTTCTCATCGGTCACCGCGATAACAACGGCACCGGTAATGTCCCGGTGCCCCAATAGATAATTTTCTATCTCGCCGGTTTCGATTCGCACTCCCCTGATCTTTACCTGTTGATCGATTCGTCCCAGGAACCGGATGTTCCCGTCCGGCAGCCAATGGGCCCGGTCACCGGTCAGGTACATACGTTCATTCAATTTATGGGGGTTCTCTACAAATCTCTCCATGGTCAGTTCAGGCCGGTTCAAATATCCCCTGGACAGGCCCCGGCCGGAGATACATAGTTCCCCTTGCACTCCCACCGGTTGAAGGCGATGTCTCTTATTTAATATATAAATACTTGTATTGGCCGCCGGTTTACCGATGGGAATATTACCGTCCCCGGCATCCGGGACAGGGCAACTGGTTGCCACAACGGTACTCTCCGTCGGGCCGTAATTGTTGATCAACTTGTAATTTCCGGGGATATACTCTTTTAACTTGTCCCCACCGGTCAAAAGGATCCGCAGCGAGTCGTTGGCAATTTTCATAAATTGCTCACACACATTCGTGGGTAAAAAAGCAACGGTAATGTCGGCCGCCTCGAAATAACCGTTTAATTTGGGAATATCCAATTTTATTTCACCCGGTACCGGGAAAAGAGCCGCTCCAACGATCAGGTAAGGAAATATTTCCCATACGGACGCATCAAATCCGAAAGCGGCATATTTTGCCGCGCGGTCCGATGGGGTGACTGAGAAACTCTCATTATGCCAATAGCATAAGTTAACCAGTGATCCATGCTCGACAGGGACGCCTTTGGGTCTGCCGCTGGAGCCGGATGTGTATATCACATAAGCTAAATCGCCGGCCGCGGCAGCGGTTTTCACGGGAACGTCCCTTTTTCCCGCGTATAAACGGGGTCCATCCAGGTCCACGGCAGGACATACGGACCCGACTGTCTCACGCTGTTTTTCCCCGGTTAACAACATCTTGCAGCCGCTGTCTCTCAGCATATACTTTACTCGTTCCGCCGGGTAACCGGGATCAATGGGCAAGTAGGCCCCCCCCGTCTTCAATATCGCCAGTATCCCGGTTATCATTACCGGGCGGCTGTCTATCATTATGGCCGTAATGCCGCCGGATGTCACACTCCGCCGGTTTAATTCCGCGGCCAATCGACCGGCCCTTTCATTTAATTCCCGGTAGGTGAGGGACACCTTGTTTGCAGGATCAAGACCGGTTACGGCGATACGATCCGGTGCCCGCTCCACCTGTTCTTCGAACAACCGGTGAATCGTTTTATCCCTGGGATACTCTCTTCCCGTATCGTTGAAGTCGATCAATACCTGTTTCTTCTCTTCCGGAGATAACAGCTCGATTTCCCCCAAAAGAATCCCGGGGTTTTCCAATATCCCGGTTATTATCTTCTTGAAATAATATGTAAATCGCCGGATGGCGGATTCTTTAAACAATCCCGTACAATATTCAAAGGTAAACTGTAAATCCCCGGTTGTTTCGACACATACCAGGGTTAAATCAAACTTGCTGGTCCCGGTTTCATATTCAATTGGAATCAACGTTAAACCGGGCAGGTCCAACTGCTGCATATCCACGTTCTGCAGGACAAATGCGGCATCGAACAGGGGGTTCCGGTTCAAGTCCCTGTTGACCGCTGCCCTGTCTACCAGGTTTTCGTAGGGGTAATCCTGGTTCTCAAAGGCCATCAAAACATTTTCTTTTACGTTTTTAATAAATACCGGCAGCGAGTGCTCCCCGGCAGTGTCGATACGTACCGGCATGGTATTGACGAACATGCCTATAATGCCTTCCAGTACATGACGGCTTCGGCCGGATGTGGGACAACCCACGATGATGTCCTCCCGGCTGCTTAATTTTGAGAGCAGCAGCCCGAATACCGACAACAACATGGTGAAGAGGGTCGTGTTATTGTCCCGTACAAGGAGGCTTAACCGGGTGGTTTTATCCTTCCCCAATTCAAATCTCAGGCGGTTTCCATCTGTTTGCCGGTCCGCGGCCCTAGGATAATCCAGGGGTAATTCCAGCAGCGGTATATCGCCTTCATACTGCCGCAGCCAGTATTCTTCCTGCTTTTTAACAGCCCCTGAAGCAATGAGATCATTCTGCCATCGGCTGAAATCTTTATAATGTAAATGTATGGTGGAAAGCTCTTCACCCCTATATAATGAACTGAATTCCTTTATAAAGATACCCATGGAAACGCCGTCGGAAATAACGTGATGCATGTCGAATAACAATAAATGCTTTTTCTCTTCAATTTTGCTCAATCCTACCCGCAGTAAGGGAGCATGCGACAGGTTGAACACACGAACAAAGGAATCCCGGCCGGCGGAATAATCAATCTCAAACGATATGTCCGAACTGTTGTGTACTTTTTGCACCGGTTCTCCATCCATTAGATGAAATGATGTTCTTAAGCTTTCATGCCTGTCTACCAATTTCCCCAGTGCTTCCTCGAAACGATTTCTATCCAACGCCCCTTCCAGTTCCATTATACCGGGTATATTGTAAGCGATGGACGTGGGGTCCAGTTGATAAATAATATAAAGCCGTTTTTGTGCCGACGACAGGGGGTAATACTCTTTTTTCTCCACGGGTTCGATGAAGCGATAACGGATTTCATCGGCTTTATCTATATAATTTGAGATGCCCTGGATGGTTGGTTCCTGGAAAAGCTGCGCAATAGGGATTTCCACGGAAAAAGCCCGGTGAATCCTTCCTACCAGGGTGGCTGCTTTTAACGAATGCCCGCCGGAGAGGAAAAAATTATCATGGATTCCCACTTTATTTTTGTCCAGTGCCAGGATGTCGGCCCATATTCCCGCCAATATGTTTTCCGTTTCACTGCGTGGGGGGACAAAACTTGCGCCCGCGTTCATATCGGGTTCCGGGAGCGCTTTCCGGTCCACTTTGCCGTTGGGATTCAAGGGCATCCGGTCCAGCACGACAAAATAGGCGGGCACCATGTAGTCGGGTAACCGGTCCAATAGATATGCTCTCAATTTCTCATCTTCCAACGACTGCCCGGTGTGAAGGACGATGTAAGCACATAGATATTTTTCACCAATATCCCCGTTCTTTGCCATGACAAGGGTCTCTTTCACCGCCGGGTAATTCAACAGTTGATTCTCTATTTCTCCCAGTTCGATACGGAATCCCCGCACTTTTACCTGGTGATCGATACGGCCTAAAAACTCGATATTCCCATCCGCCAACCACTTAACCAGATCACCGGTGCGATAAAGTAAATGCCCCGGTTCCTCGAACTCAAAGGTACGGTTTATAAATTTTTGTTCGGTTAAGTCTTTATCATTGATATAGCCGATTCCTACCCCATCTCCCCCTATGAGCAATTCTCCGGCTACTCCCACGGGTAGTAGTTGAAGATTACGGTCCAATACGTATAATTGAACGTTGTAAACGGGTTTGCCCACGGGTACGGCACTATCCAGGAACCGGCGGGGTTCACGGATTCGATATGAAGCACAAATATCCGTACACTCGGTGGGCCCATAGGTATTTACGATTTCAGCACGGCAGTGTTCCGACTCCAACCAGTGAATGAGGGAAGCCATGGAAATCGGCTCGCCGCCGAGGAAAACATACCTCAGCCGGGATAACCGTTTCTCTTCTCCGGCCTCCTCATACTCCACCATCTTGTAAAACATACTGGGTGTACAATTGATCCAGGTGATTTCCAGTTCATGGATTTGTCTTAAAAGAAACCGCGGTTCAAAGTAATCGATTCCCGGTAAACATAAGAATCCGCCGTTGATCAATGAGGCATAAAGGTTTTTTTGGGTTAAATCGAAGCTGGGCGATGTGAGCAGCAAGTTGCGGTCATTCGCGTCCAGGCGGAATTCCGTCACAAACCAATGCATGAGATTCATAAACCCGCGGTGATATACACCGGCTCCCTTGGGTTTTCCTGTAGACCCGGAGGTAAAAATGATGTATATCAAGTCTTCCGGACCGCTGAGGGGTTCGGGATTTCCCGGCGATTGTGCGTGGAATCGGCTGTTTTGTTCCAATCGGTCCATGGGCAGCAGGAGGAGTTGCCCATGCCGGAGACGCTTGCCGATGCCCGTTAACACCATTAAGGTCTTTGAGCTTTCCAGCATCCAGTTAATACGGTCCTCAGGGTATGCGGGATCAATGGGCAAATAAGTGCCCCCGGCTTTTAAGATCGCCAATACCGCGGTTACCATCTCCACGGTTCGTTCCACCATCAGTCCGATAATAGTACCGCGGCCGGCCCCTTTGGTTCTTAACAGCCGTGCCAGGCGGTTGGATTTTTCATTCAATTCCTTATATGTAAGGGATTTCTTTTTTTGTTCACTCTCATGGTCCCCCGCATCTATCCCTATTAACGCGGTATTTCCAGGCGTTTTTTCAGCCTGTTCCTCAAATAATCGGTAAATGGTTTTATGCAAGGGGTAAGGAACCCCGGTTTCATTGAATCCATATAAAATCCGCCGTTTTTCTTCGCCGGTAATAATTTCAATTTCACCGATAGTCCGGTTGGGAGCCGCCAGGATTTGCTCCAGGATATTCTCGAAATACCGCATAAACCGCCGGACAGTGGCCTGCTCAAAGAGGGACGTATTGTATTCCCATTTGAATACCAGGGTATCTCTTTCTTCACAATAGAGGGTGATATCGAATTTCGAGGTGAGGCTCCCCCCAACTCCCCTGATAATCTTCAAACCGCTTATCTCTAAATTCGGTATTTCCATGTTCTGCAGAACCAGCATGACGTCAAACAACGGGTTGCGGCCGGTATCCCTGGCTATTTGGGTATGTTCCAGTAATTCGTCATATTGGTAATCCTGCTTCTCATAGGCGTATATCGCCCGGTCCTTTATTTCCTGTAAAAAACCGGCAAAGGATTTTTCAGCCGAAGGCCGGTTTCGCAAGCATATTATGTTAAGCATCAACCCTACTGTATGCTCCAGGTCGATATGTCTTCGATCGGTTATAGGGCTGCCTACGGCAATATTCTCCTGGCCGGAGAGTTTTGCCAACAATACATTGTAAACAGCCAGCAGCAGCATATAAATAGTAACATCCTCGCGGATACACAAATTATATAATGCTTTCGTTTGCATCTCCCCTATGTCGGACTCAATTGCACTCCCTTCATAACAGGGAACAGCGGGCCTTTGAAAATCGGTAGGCAGGTTTAATAACTGGTCTTCCCATTCCCCCGGGCCGGGAATTTTCCCCTCGGCCCCTCTCACCTCTTTTTCCTGGTTCCGCCATGCCACATAATCCCGGTAACGAATCTTTACGGGGGGTAGTAGCTCCCGGTTATAGAATGAAAGAAATTCCTTGATAAATATCCCGGTGGAAGTACCGTCCGCAATAAGGTGATGCATATCAAATATAAGCAGATGCTGCCCCGGTTCCGTATCGATCAGCCCCACCCGCCAGAGAGGCGCACAGGTTAAATCAAACGGACGGATAAAATCCCCGGTGATTTTCTCGACTTCTTCCTCTTTTGCCTCCCGGCAATCATAATAAGAGATGTGAAATTCGACGATGTCATGAATCCTTTGAACCGGCTCGCCTTCCACCATGTGAAACGAGGTGCGTAAACTTTCATGCCTGTGCAGCAGCTCCCGGAAAGTCGATTCAAATTTTTTAATGGATAATTGCCCTTCTATCCGAATTATTTCGGTAATGTTGTAACTGATATCGGCAGGATGCAATTGCTGAAACACATAGAATCGTTTCTGGGACAGGGAAAGAGGATAATACTCTTTTTCCTCTACCGGACGGATGCCGTGATGGGTATGCATCTCTACCTTCTTTATGTGATGAGAGATTCCCCTGATAGTGGGGGCGGCAAATAGTGTTGAAAAGGAAACCTCGATATTGAACACTTTATTTATTCGCCCGATCAGGCCGGCAATTTTTAATGAGTGCCCACCCAGTTCAAAAAAACCATCATCGATGCCGATTTTTTCTTTTTCGATTCCCAGTACCTCGGACCAGATAGCCGTTAATTTCTTTTCAACCCGGTTCCGCGGGGGTGCATATAATTGCCGCCGGTTGATTTGTGGTTCCGGGAGGGCGCCGCGGTCGATCTTACCGCCGGCGGTCACGGGCATGACCTCCAGGGGCACAAAATAGGACGGCACCATGTAGCCCGGTAAATACTGCAGCATAAATTCCCGCAAACCGGGTATATCACCGGTTCCAAAGGAATGCGGAAGGAAATAAGCGCATAAATAATATGTTCCATCCATATCTATCCGTGCGGAGACAACCGCTTCTTTTATATCGGGGTGCCTCTTCAGTCGGTTTTCGATTTCACCCAGTTCAACCCGGTATCCCCTGATCTTAACCTGGTGATCGATCCTGCCCAGGAAATCGATATTTCCATCCGGCAACCAACGCGCCAAATCACCGGTACGGTAAAGACGGTCAGCGGTCATTGGACGGTTAAATTTCTCTGCTGTTAATTCAGGGTTATTAAGATATCCCCTTGCAAGGCAGACCCCCGATATACAGAGTTCCCCGGGAACCCCGACAGGCTGCACTCCCCCGGTTTTACCCAGAATATGGATCATCGTATTGGGCAGGGGGGCGCCGATAGGAACCCTATCGCTCCCCTTCCACAGGGATAACGGATACCTGGAAGCATAAATAGTGGCTTCAGTGGGTCCGTAGATATTTTCTATCGCTGTACCGCTGTCCCACTGCATGAATTTCTTCACCAGTCCCGGCGAAAGCGCCTCCCCTGCCAGGAAAAGCCACTTCAATCCCGATAGTTTACTTACATTTCGAGGGGTTAACGCCCCCACCAATACATTAAACATGGAAGGCACGAAATTTATATGTGTAATCATCCGGCGTTCAATGGCCTCTAATATCTTACCGGGATTTTTTTCGTCCCCTTTTTCCAATACGGCCAGCCTTCCCCCTTCAAGGAACCAGCCGAATAGTTCGGTAACGGATACATCGAATATATACGATGTCTTTAACAGATAGGTATCCGCCGCTTTTAACGGAAATTCTTTATGCAATGCGAATAATATATTTACGACGGATCGATGCTCCACTATGACGCCTTTGGGTCTGCCCGTGGAACCGGAGGTGTAAATGATATAGGCTAAAGAGGTCGCGGGCTGTGTGCTTCGGCTGTAGGACCTATAGGACCTATAAGACCTATAGAACTCACTGTCTAAGCACAAATTGGCCCGGCTGTCGGCCATCATATAATTTATCCTGTCTTCCGGGTAACCGGGGTCTATAGGTAAATAGGCGCCGCCAGCCTTTAATATTCCAAATACAGCGGTCAGCATCTCGATAGAACGTTCTACCTTCAGACCTACAATACTATCGGGGCCGACACCCTTTTCACGTAACACAAACGCCACCCGGCTGGCCCCCCGCTCCAATTCCCCGTAGGACAGGTGCATATCCACAGGACCGGCCACGGCGGTTCGGCAAGGGGTTCGCGCCGCCTGCTCTTCGAACAAACCGTGAAGGGTCTTAGATGACGGGAAACCGGTCCCGGTATCGTTGAACTCATACAATACCTTCTGTTTTTCGTCTTCCGGCATTATTTCCAATTGCGATATCATAATGCCGGGATTGTTTACAATTTCTCCCAGCAGTACTTTGAAATGACGGCCCAAACCCCGCACCGCTTCTTCATCAAACAACTCGCCGTTGTAAGAAAAAACGCATTCCAGGCCGTCTAATATTTCTATGCCTAAGGTTAAATCATAGTGCGTGTTTTCGACCATTGAATATGAACTCACCGACAACCTATGATCTTCATGCATCACCCTGTCCAACGGGTAATTCTCTATGACAACCAGGGAATCGAATAGCTCCCGCTCATTGTCCCAACCGCTGTATTCTTTGATCGCGACCAATGGAGTATGCTCATAGGCTTCCCTGCTTTGTACGGCATGATTGATCCGGCCCAGGAAATCCCCTATTTTCTCACCCGGGAGAGTTTGAACTCTTAATGGTACCGTATTGATAAATAGCCCGACTATTTCTTCTATGCCTTGCAGCTCCCCGGACCGGCCCGATACCGTGGTCCCGAAAAGCACGTCATCGCTGTTATCGTATCTTTGTAATAGTGCTCCCCAGGCACTGTACAGCAGTGATGCCAACGTAACCTTGTGTCTCCTTGCGAAATCATCAAACTTCCTCTTAATGTCCCCGGGAAAACGGAATCGGTAATTTCTTGAGCTTACGGCCCCTTTAACATCTCTTCTTCTCTTTATTGAAAGTTCTTTATGCTCGTCATATGCCTGTAAATAGTTCCCCCAGAATTTTTCTTCCTTATTTATGTCCCTATTTTTAACCCATTTGACAAATTCTTTAAATTTACTCTTAAGCGGTTTTAACCATTCCCTGCCATTGAATAACGCATGATAGGCGTTGAAGAATTCTTTTAAAATAATGCCGTTACTCCAACCGTCATATAAGATATGATGGCTGCTGATAATCATCTCATAGCTATCTTCTTGAACTTTACACAATGTCACCCTGAAGGGAACTTCTCTTAAATCGAATGTCTTCTTTCTATCTTGCGTCCTTATCTCCTCCAACAGTCGGTCACCGGCCCCCGGTTCCTCTTGAGGGACTTTTTTTCCTGTCAGATCATGAAAAGCCGGTTCAAGTTTATATGATTTTAAGATGATTTGCACGGGGTTTTCCAGCTTCTTCCACCGATATACCGCCCGCAGCATCTCATTTGTTTCGATGACTAAGTTCCAGGCTTTTTCAAAAAACTCCTGGTTGATTTCACCTGAGATAGCCAGTGTAAGCTGTTCAAAATAGTGACCGCTTCCAGGCGCTTTCAAATAATGGAACAGCATCCCTTCTTGCAGGGGAGTCAATGCAAAGATATCCTCGATGCCTTTTTTGTTTAATTCTTCCGACTTTTTCATTATAAATTCTATAGCGATCTACAGGAGGATGAAATACCGCCCCTAGCGTTTATATTGTCACAAAATATCATAACATTGATTTTTTTGTCCGGGAGTTACCGCAGCCCGGTTATGAATGAAACCGGGCGATGGTGTAACGTTTAAACCTGGAATAACCGGATCGAGTAGTTCGGATGAGCACCATGTTCAGGGTTTGGGTTCCGCCTGGGTTCCGCCTTACTTCGTGGTGTAAAAAAGCTGCCGCCAATAATTTTAGATAAGCTTCCGCCTTTAATTTTTGATATACACCGCTACCCAATTATTGCATTAGGGAAGCTTTGATTGAAAAACCCATACTTCGATTGCCGATGTTTGATCTATATTTATACCACATTCGGAAGCAATTTGATATACTCAAAATTGTTGCTTTTCTTGATAGGAGAGGCGGAAGGTACATCAAATGAAAGCTACTCGGTAAAAAATAATTTAGAATTTTATTGACAAGACACTAAAAAACATCAAAATTCCTGACTTATAATTCTGATTTAATCGCATCTCACAATCTTTACATGTACATTTCTTCTCCCCTTCATTTTTCGCAACAATTTTTGTTATTCTATACACCCTTTATTTCAAGGAAGGGAGATCGAGTGCTTTTCCACAGTGAGGTATCTATTTCGGTTCAGACGGTTAACCGCTTGAAAAATAGCTGGGAGTCCGAATATTGTGAAAGGTATTAAAGTGGACCCCAATTCCGACTGTGGCACTACAAATGAAAAATTATCTTGAAAAAAGTTCCCGATTTTTTTATAATTCAATCGTTTGAGGTACAAACAAAAAATGACAAATATTTTAAAACGGAGGATAAACTATGGAATTTAAAATCGAACACGGTCCGGTGTTTACAATCGTTCGTATCTTGTTAAAAAAAGGAGAACAATTCCGCGCGGAAGCAGGCGCGATGGTGTCGATGTCACCGACACTGAAATTGGAAGCCAAATCCGCGGGCAAAGGTCTGATGGGTACATTTAAGGCAGCGGTCGGCGGCGAGAGTTTCTTCGCCACGCTATTTACCGCTGAAACCGGGGACGGCGAACTGGTCCTGGCCCCGGGCACACTGGGCGATGTATTGAAGATGGATATGAACGGCAATACGATTTATGCCGAAGGCGGCGCTTACCTGGCCGGCAGCCCGGGCCTGGATATCTCGACTAAAGGCTCTTTTAAAGCCGCATTCTCCGGTGAAGGTCTCTTCCTGCAAAAAATCACGGGCACCGGTATCGTGTTCCTGAATTCCTACGGTGCCATCTTCGAAAAGGTCCTGGCGCCGGGTGAAATGTATATCGTTGATACCAACCATATCGTTGCGTTTGAAGAAACCATCCAGTACAAAATAAAAAAAGCGGCAAAGGGTATCTTCTCATCACTGGCCTCGGGAGAAGGCCTGGTCTGCGAATATACGGGACCGGGCAAAATGTGGGTCCAAACCCGCGCACTCTCCGCCTTCGCTTCACAACTGGAAAAATACATGCACAAAAGATAAAAATAAGCCCCCCACGCAGTGGGGTTAGCGTTCACCGGTTTTTTTGATGATGTGGAAACCGAACTGGGTGCCCACAAGGCCACTGACGGCACCGGTCCTTAATTTCTTTACCGCCTCTTCAAATTTAGGGACCATTTTACCCGGGCCGAACCACCCCAGGTCCCCACCTTTGGACTTACTCCCGCAAGTGGAAAACTCTTTGGCCAACGCACCGAAATTACCGCCGCTCTTTACCTTTTTCAAGATCATATTGGCCAGACTGCGATCTTTTACCAGGATATGACTGGCTTTCCATTCCATAATGGACCTCCTTTGTATTTTCGACCATTATTCAAAATCCTATTTTATAAAAAATTATCCATAGTTTCAAGTTTTTTCTTTTTCCCTTTTCCCCTCACCCCTTTCCGGGATTTTTTCCAGGCGGATGTTTTTTTTGCATCCGGGAAACTTTACATTTCCTCGATATTTTTATACAATTAAATATAATGAACAACAAACAAAGACGAGGTCAACCATGGCGGAATTCCCTGTAATTCCCGGTTACAAGATCAAGAAGAAACTCGGACAGGGCGGTATGGCAGACGTCTACCTGGGCGTGCAGGAAAACCTCAGCCGGATGGTGGCCGTAAAAGTTTTAAGCCTGGATATGGCCAGGAGCCCGCGAACGGGGAAACGTTTCGTTAAAGAAGCCCGTACACTGTCCCGGCTGACCCATCCAAATATCGTCACTATTCACGATGTTGGGCAGGTGGGCCAATTATATTATATCGTTATGGAATACCTCCAGGACAGCCTGAAAGAAAAGATCAGGAAATGCCGGAAAATCCCCCCGGAAGAATCGTTTTATATTATTCTTCAAGTGGCCGACGCCCTTTTCTATGCCCATGGAAAAGGCTATGTTCACCGGGATATAAAACCCGATAATATCCTGTTCAGACAGGACGGCACACCGGTGGTACTGGATTTCGGGATTGCCAAATCCTTGAATTCAAAGACAAAATTAACCCGTACCGGTATGTCCGTGGGGACCCCGATGTACATGAGCCCGGAACAAGTCAATGCGGAAAGCCTGGATGGACGCAGCGATATCTATTCACTGGGCGTGGTGCTCTACGAAATGCTGACGGGTAAATTGCCGTATACCGGGGATGATACGATGAGCGTGGTGATGCAGCACCTGAAAGCCCCGGTCCCGCTTTTACCCGGCGCGCTGCGGGAATACCAACCGGTGATCGATAGAATGATGGCAAAGGAAAAAAAGAAACGACTCCGTTCAAAAGACCAGTTAAACGATATTCTCAAACCGCTACTGAACCTCAAGACAGTACCCGGGACGAAAACCAATGTGAAAAAGCCGTTGAAAAAGGAAACCGCCGCCAAAACCCCGGTTACCGAGGTGACTCGCTCCGTTCGTACGCCTCGAACGCCCGGGACACCGCAGCCGGCACGGACGGTCCAGGCCCCCCCTAAACCCGGGAGAAAAGCCGGGCGGTTTCTCCGCATCTTTGCGGTTATATTGGCGGCAATTCTTATTTTCCTGGTGGTTCGGGGACAATTGTTCCCGGAGCTGATCACCGTAGTGAAAGCGTTTTTCAAGGCGGTGGGGGGTTTTCTTTTTTAACGCCCTTCACTTATTTTTCCTATTTATCGCCTATTTTTTTCCAGGGGCTTGACAATAACTGAAATATTGGTATAATAATCCTTCAATATGTGCTGGGATGTCGTCTAATTGGCAGGACATATGACTCTGGATCATAGAGTTGGGGTTCGAGTCCCTGCATCCCAGCCATCTTTGCTCTTTCGTGCGGCGCTATCGTCTAGGGGTCAGGACGGGTGATTCTCAGTCATCAAACCGGGGTTCGATTCCCCGTAGCGCTGCCACGCGGCGCGTGGACCCTCCTTGCACGGCCCGGGTGTTTTCCTCTGTTAAACCATCATCTCAACCCGTAAACGTTTTTTCGTCCCTCGTCCCTCGTCCCTCGTCTCTCTTCCGTTAACATAATCCCCCGTGCCCGTCTCCCGGGGCACGGGGGATTTGGGAAATTACTTATCTAAGAAGCCCATCCGTTTCAGCAGGGCTTCGATTTTGGGTTCGGCTCCCCGGAATCGCTTATAAAGCGTCATGGGTTCCACCGTTCCTCCTTTTTGCAGGATGTTTTCGCGGAAGGCCTTCGCTGTTTTTTCATCGAAGAGACCGGTTTCCTTAAAGGCTTCAAACGCATCCGCATCCAACACCTCGGCCCAGACATAGCTGTAATAACCAGAGGGGTAACCACCACTGAAAATATGGTTGAAATAGGTGCTCCTGTAACGTGAGATGATCTCGGGTATCAGGCCGATCTTATCCAGTGCATCCGATTCAAAACGGTCCACATCGAGTGCTTCCGGGTCTTTCAGTTCTTCCAGGGTGTGCCAGTCCATATCCAGTAACGATGCCGCCAGGTATTCCACTTCCTCGAATCCCTTGTTGAACAGGGCCGCTTTTTTCAGTTTATCCACCAGTTCCTGCGGGATCACTTCGCCGGTTTTGTAATGTTTGGCATAAACCTTCAACACTTCCGGTTCCAGGGCCCAGTTTTCCATGATCTGGGAAGGAAGCTCGACGAAATCCCTGGATACCGCTGTCCCCGATAACTTGTAATAGGTACAGTTCGAGAGCAGTCCGTGCAGACCGTGACCGAATTCATGGAAGAGGGTCTTGACTTCATCGAAATTTAACAGGGAGGGTTTATCCCCTGTCGGCTTGGTAAAATTACCGTTGTTGGTGATGACCGGTGCGATGTTTTTCCCGTTAATCCTGGACTGCTTCGTGAAACTGTTCATCCACGCGCCGCTCCGTTTGCTGGCCCGTGGGTGGAAATCCATGTAAAGAATACCCAGGTGCGAGCCGTCGGCCTCCTGGACTTCGAACACCTGGACCTCGGGGAGATATTTCGGGATATCCGTTCGTTCGACGAACTTCAGACCGTAAAGCCTATTGGCCACATAAAACGCGCCGTCCCTGACGTTTTCCAATTTAAAATAGGGGCGGACCGTTTCATCGTCCAGGTCGAATTTCAGTTTTCTCAGTTTTTCCGTATAATACCACCAATCCCAGGACTGCAGCTTAAAATTACCGCCTTCCCTGTCGATTTGTTCCTGGAGTTCCACGGCTTCTGTTTTCGCCATGGCCAGTGCCGGTTTCCACAATTTGTTAAGCAGATCGTAGACCGCGGCCGGTTTTTTGGCCATGTTTTTTTCCAGTTCATAGTCCGCATAGGTGGCATAACCCAATAAATTGGCTTTTTCCAGTCGAAGGGAAACTATTTTCTTAATATTCTCCTTGTTGTCCAGTTCGTCGTTGTTGTCTCCCTTGTTGATATAGCCTTTGTAGATTTTTTCCCTCAGTTCCCGTTTAACCGAAAACTGGAGGAAAGGGATCATACTGGGCTTTTGGAGTGTGAACACCCATTTGCCTTCATGTCCGCGTTCCGCTGCCGTTTCCGCCGCCGCATTCACCACGTCTTCCGGAAGCCCCGCCAGGTCCTCCTTTGTTTCGATCACCAATTCAAAACGATTATTCTCCTTTAAAATATTTTGACCGAAATTCAACGAAAGGAGGGACAACTCTTTGTTGATCTCTCGAAGCCGGTCCTTTTTTTCAGGGCTTAAGTTGGCCCCGTTCCTGGTAAATTCCTTATAGGTCCTCTCAAGGAGCATTGCCTGTTCTTCCGATAAGTCTAAGCGGTCTTTCTGTTCATAAACCGTTTTTACCCGTTGGAACAGTTTTTCGTTTAACCGGATATCGTCCCGGTTTTTTGCCCTTAACGGGGAATACTCTTTGGCAATCTCCTCGATACGGTCGTTGTTCATCACGGACTTCAGCACGTCGAACACATTGTCCACTTTATTGAATAATGCGCCGCTGTTGTCCAATGCTTCCAGGGTGTTTTCAAAAGTCGGGACTTCGGGATTGGAAACGATCGCCTCGATTTTTTGCTGCTGCAGTTTGATTCCTTCTTTAATGGCCGGGAGATAATGATCTTCCTTTATCTTATCGAAAGGAGGAACATTGTAAGGCGTGTCGAAGGTACTGAAAAAGGGGTTATCTTCAACCGTCTTTTTGTCTTCCCGGGCCTTCGGCTGCTCGTCGGATTGTTTCGAGCAGGAAACAAAGAGGAATAACATGGATAGCAGTACACATGCAAGATAACGCTTGATTGTTTTTGATTTATTATTTTTCATATGTATATTATAACCAAATTCAGCCGCGATTTCAATCGAAACATATTCGGATGTTTCTTCCATTTTTTTAAATTGAATATAACAAAAATTGTTGCACCACCTGGATTCGGGCCAGCAGTGACGTTGAATTCCTATTAAATATAGATATAATCGACTTATTCACGATTCACCATATTCCTTTATAATCCGGATAATGAACTGGAAAATTATTTCCTCATTCGGTGAATATCTTTAAACCCTTTATGTATAATGCTTGAACCTTGATTTTGCATAGTGCAACAATTTTGTGTATTCCCATGTTGCCTGGAATATGTTAAAATGAAATCTATTAATCGCTACACGTCTTACTTTTCCATATACGTATAACGTTGTAATATAATCGCCGGTATTTCCCGTACAATGTACAGTGAGTTTGTCCGCCAGGGGCGGAAGCTTATTGTTTACCTTATTTGAAAGGGAGGCAGCTTTGAAGAAATGTAAAATCCTTGTAATCGGTCTCGGGCCTTGCGGTGGGATTTTTGCCGCTTATCTTGCGGCTGCCGGATACAGGGTTTACGGTCTCGATACCTGGGTGGAGCACTGCGAAAAGATAAGAACCGAAGGCGTGAAGATAACAAATTTGATTTCTATACAGGTCCCGCTGCAAGGGGTGTTCACGTCTTTCGAAGCGCTGACGGAGAAAGCGTTCGATTATGTGGTCATCGCCGTTAAGACCTCCCATTTGCCGGAGGTGGTATCGGGATTAAAAGAGTTCACCGGGAATTTCAAGATCGTGGTGATGCAAAACGGACTCGATAATGAAGAATACGTGGCATCGTTTTTTCCAAAAGACCGTGTGCTTCGCATGGCGGTTAATTATGCCGGTAATATAGCCGCCCCCGGTGTGATAAAAATGAATTTCTTCCAGGGTCCCAACCATGTGGGGTGTACCTGTAATGGAAGCTGCTGCGGGCATGCGGATGAATTGGCCGCTCTAATGACGAATGCCGGACTCCACACGGCGGCGGTGGGGGATATCAAAAAATACACCTGGCGAAAAACGATTTTAAGCGCGATCCTGGCACCTGTTTCGGCTCTCCTGGAAGTATCCATGGCGGATGTGATGGCCAACGAAGAGACCCGTGTTCTTGTCGAGTCGTTGATAAAGGAATCTATCGAGGTGGCAAAAGCAGCCGGTTATGATTACGGCAAGGATTTTTTCGATGTGTGTATCGGTTACCTTTTAAAATCCGGCCGGCATAAACCGTCCATGTTGATCGATATCGAGAACGGTGACCCCACGGAGATCGATTACATCAACGGGAAAATTGCTTACCACGGGAACCGGTTTCGTATCCCCGTTCCCTTTAATACGGCCATGAATGCGCTGGTGAAGGCCAAAGGGCAATATAAAAAGGACAGCATAAACAAATAAATAAGGAATACAAATCATGAAAGAAACCAATTATACGATCAACGACCGGTTATTCGGTCCCTATCTTGAACGGATGAATTTTTTAAACGAGATCAGCATCGATTATCCCGATGCCGTATCCTTCGGCAGCGGACGGCCGGACAGGCGATTCTTTAGTGTAAAGGATATTGTCTCCGGGTTTCTCTCGGCGGGGGAGGGGGACGATTTTTTCGACGACCTGGGGCAATACAATAAGACCAAAGGTATTATTAACGATACCCTTTCCGCGCTTTTGAAAAATGATGAAGGTATCGATGCCGATCCCGGGGACATTATCCTGACCGACGGTGCCCAGGAAGGGATGGTTATCGTTATAAATACGCTTTTCGATTTAAGTTCCGGGGATGATGTCCTTTTGGTGAGCGATCCGGCGTACATCGGTTTCGTCGGGTATGCCAAAATCCTGGGGGTACCGATCACGGCGGTCAGGAGGAACGGTGACAGTATCGATCTGGACTACCTGGAAGAGAGCATTGTCCGGCTGCGGAAGGAAGGGAAGAACCCGAAAGTGCTATACGAGGTGCCGGATTTTCATAATCCCACGGGCGAGTACATGCCGCTGGAGAGGCGGAAGCGGCTGCTCGATCTGGCTGAGAGGTACAATTTTTTGATTGTCGAAGACAATCCCTATGGGTATTTTCGTTACGATGCGGAGAAGATACCGACGTTGAAGGCGCTTGACGGGAATGGGCGGGTGATTTACCTGGGTAGTTTTTCAAAGACGCTTTTCCCTTCTATCCGGCTGGGGTACCTGGTGGCGGGTCAGGTGATCGATCACAAGGGCAGGCGGGTGGAGTTGGTCGAGGAGTTGAAGAAGACGAAAAGTTTTACCACGGTCAATACGTCCACGCTGCTCCAGGCGATGGCGGAAAGTTATCTTAAGCGGCAGAATTTCACCATGGTACCGGCGTGTGCTCCCAAGGTGGAGGCGTGCCGGGTGAACAGGGACACGATGTTGGGGGCGTTGGCGGAGCATTTTTCGGGTATCGAGGGTGTGAAATGGAACCGGCCCCGGGGTGGTTTTTTTATGACGGTGGATTTGCCCTTTGAGATGACGGATGATTTGTTGAAAGAATGTGTTGAGAAGTATTCGGTTATCGTGTGTCCGATGTCTTTTTTTTGCCTGGAAGAGGGAGCGGGGGCGAATCAAATCCGCCTGGCGTTCAGTAACCGGACGGAGGAAGAAATCCGTGAAGGAATAAAACGATTGTCGCGATTTGTTAGAAGCCGGTAGGCAACTGTGAGGAGGAGCAATTGATTAAGATAAAGTTACACGGTCTGGGCGGCCAGGGAGTGGTCACCGCGGCCAAGATATTATCGCATGCGGTATCGATTTATGAGGACCGCTTTGCCAGGACCGTTCCCGCATTCGGTCACGAGCGCAGGGGGGCGCCGGTTTTTGCCGATGTCATGATAGACCGGGACCCCATATTATTAAACTCGTTCATATACGAGCCGGATGTGGTGATGTTGTTTGCGCCGTCGGTGATGGACCAGGGTATCGTTATCGATAAAGGGATTCACTCCGGGAGTATCCTGGTGGTGAATTCCGGTGACCAGGTCTTGCTGGATCAATTGAAAACGAATTTTTTATTCAAAGATATTTATTATGCCGATGCCACGCGGGTGGCATTGGATGAGATCGGCAGGGACATCCCCAATAGTGCAATGCTTGGAGTGCTGGCAAGGACCGGGATCGTGGGGATCGATTCCATAGCCACGGCCATTGAAGAGAATTTCAAAAAAGGTCAGGGCGAATCGAATGCCCGGGCCGCGCGGAGTGCTTATGAAAAAACCCAAAAAAAATAAACCCGGGGAGAAAACCGTATTGGGCCCGGTGGCTACTGTTTTCAGCAGTGTGGAAACAGGGGGTTGGCGGATCGTCAGACCGTCGGTGGACGGCTCCCTGTGTATAAGGTGCGGTCAGTGTGAAACCTTTTGTCCTACAAACGTGATCGAGGTCCACCCCAAAGAAGCGGGCGAGGATGTGAAGCCCGTGGAGATCGATTTGAGGTATTGCAAGGGCTGCGGAATATGTGCCGATGTCTGCCCCAAAGAGTGTATAAAAATGGTGGACGAATAATGGAAAAACTATCAGGAAAAAAAATGAAAAACCAAACCAAAAAGATGCTGGACGGTAACGGGGCCGCCACCGAGGCGCTGCAACTGGCCAGGGTAGGGGTGATATCCGCTTACCCCATCACCCCGCAGAGTCCCATCGCGGAGAAGTTATCCGAGCTCGTGGCCTCGGGTGAGTTAAAGGCCCGGTACATTCGCGTGGAGTCCGAGCATACCGCCATGTCCGCCGCCATCGGCGCGCAGTTGACCGGTGTACGCGCCGCCACGGCCACTTCTTCGGTGGGCCTTGCCCTGATGCACGAGGTGTTGGGTGTTGCCGCCGGGTGTCGAGTTCCCATTGTCATGCCCATTGTCAACCGGGCACTGGTCTCGCCCTGGAGTCTCTGGTGCGACCACCAGGATGCCATGGCCGAGAGGGATTCGGGCTGGCTCCAGTTCTATGCCGAATCGGTGCAGGAAGTCCTGGACTTTATCCTGATCGCCTACAAGATCGCCGAGCATGACGACGTGCTGCTTCCGGGCATGGTGTGTATGGACGGTTTCTTTCTCTCCCATTCCACGCAGCCGGTGCTGGTGCCCGATCAAGCGGCGGTGGATGATTTTTTGCCGCCCTACAGGTGCAAGAACCTCTACCTGGACCCCAAGGACCCCATGTTCATCAATAACCTGATCTCGCCGGACGAGTTTTCCGAGATGCGGTACCAGCAGAAAGTGGCGTTCGATAACGCCGAAAAGGTCATACCCGCGGTGCAGGAGGAATTCTATAAACGGTTCGGCAGGGAGTACCGGGTACTGGACGCCCACCGGTGCGACGATGCCGACGTGGTGCTGGTGACCATCGGTTCCATGGCCGGGACGGCAAAACATACGGCGAACCGTATGCGCGAGGAAGGGAAACGGGTGGGGGTGGTTCGAATCGTCTCCTTCCGGCCCTTTCCTTACCGGGAGTTGGGGGCGGTGTTGAAGGGGAAAAAGGCCGTGGGTGTGTTGGACCGCAGTGCCGGGCTGGGTGCGCAGGGCGCGCCGGTCTGGTTGGAAACGGTGTCCGCGGTCCCGGGTGACAAAAGCAATATTTACAGCTATGTCGCCGGCCTGGGAGGCAGGGATATAACGGAAAAAACCGTTCAAGACATATTCGGGCAACTGCTCCGGGTAGGGGAGGACCCGTCCCTGGCCCCGGGGACCGTTACGCCGTGGATCGATACCCGCGAGAATGCCATGGATATCAGGAGGATAAGGACCAATGACACTAATTAAAGACCCGGCCAGGGGACTGGTGGCCCACGGCGTGAGTACTTGCGCCGGATGCGGCCTCGAGATAATTATTCGTAAAATCCTCGAGGTATTGGGTGAAAATACCGTGATCGTGATTCCCCCGGGATGCGCGGCGCTTTTCTCCGGTTACGGGAATGATACCGCGTTAAAAATACCCGGTTTCCAGGGCAACCTGGAGAACACCGCGGCGTATGCGGCGGGGATAAAGGCGGGTTACGAGATCCAGGGCCGTGGGGATATCACCGTGCTGGCCTTCGCCGGGGACGGCGCCACCGTGGATATCGGTATCCAGGCGCTTTCCGGGATGTTCGAGCGCGGGGACAACGTATTGTATGTCTGTTACGATAATGAAGCCTATATGAATACGGGTATCCAGGGGAGTGGGGCGACACCGCTCAGGGCGCGCACTACCACCACACCTGCGGGGAAAGCGAATTATAAAAAAGACATGATGGAGATCGCCGCGGCCCACAATATCCCTTATGCGGCGTCGGCATCGGCGGCGTATGTCAACGATTTGAAGAAGAAGGTCAGGAAAGCAAAAGATACACCGGGGCCGTCTTATTTGCATATTCACACGCCCTGTCCCACGGGTTGGCTGTACGAGCCCGGTCTCTCCATCCGTGTGGCAAAAGCGGCGGTGGAGACGGGGGCCTGGGTGCTTTATGAAATAGAGAACGGGAAGCGGACGATCAATAGTAAAACGGATAATTTAAAGCCCGTGGAAGAGTATTTAAAACTGCAGGGCCGGTTTAAGACGATGAGTGAAGGAGATTTGAAGCAGATCCAACAGGAGATCGACCTCCGCATCCGCCGCTTGAGGGAAATGTCCGGGTAAAACGCAGGAGAGGGCAAAACAGGGGTAGA
>Ga0210082_1000018_pt1 | contig 33707 bp, 28 predicted proteins | sample White_ThreeSqA_D_2_FD_185592 | JGI IMG/M metagenome (GOLD analysis project Ga0210082, IMG submission 185592) | Wetland microbial communities from the San Francisco Bay, California, USA, that impact long-term carbon sequestration -... | ecosystem: Environmental > Aquatic > Marine > Wetlands ... | reverse complement strand
GGCCTGGAATAATTCCGATACATCGGTATGTGTAAAACCGGGGCAAAGCATGATCGCATCTATTTTCTCTTTTTCATAGATACGTTTAGACACTTCTATTGCTTCGCTCTGGTTTTTTACCACAAATGTAAAAAGCGTATACTTACCTGTATCAATAATACTGTTATGTTTTTCATAATCCGCATCAGGCGCATGTGCCAGGAATAATGCTTTAAAAGCCATGATTTACCTCCTTAATTTGTTTTGATATCTCACCTATCCGACCTGTGGGGCTTCCCGGCCCCTTGGAAAGGGGTGGAGGGTGCGTCACACTTTCTACGATCATTTCACGTCCTCCATCATTGGTTTCTCACATAGAATATTAATATGTATCGAGGGCGTTGTCAATAAAAATATTTTTATTATAATCCGGCGGCATGCTGGCCGGCGGGAGGGAAACTCCCGCCGGACCTGGAATTGTGCCCCAAAAAAGGGACTAGAATCTGGGCTGAACCGTGATAAGGGCGTTACGCCTTACCAGGTCCCCGCCTTTACCCGTTTCGATAAAGACCAGGGTGTATTCTCCTACAATGGCCGGTCCCAATTGCCAGGAAAAAATACCGTTTATCGTATCCAGGGTAGAACCCGGGGGCAGCGGCCGGGGTTCGTCACCCACGGTCATACAACCGGAGACCAGGCGCCCCGCGCCGAAATGAAGCTCGACCCGTTCCAATTCCCTGACCTCGATACTGATGGTTCCACTGCCGTCAGGATATATATTTTCAGGCTCAACATCCTTGCTGTAGCCCTTGATCACACCCACCGGCCCGGAATAATCCGCGGGGATATCGGAAAGACGTTTCCCCTCGGGCAGCGGGGTTACCTTTCCCTGCCGGCCGGCCGCCGTTCTCGCCGCGGTTCCTTCGGCACCCGCGGCTGAATTATCGATCATAAAATACCGGCTGCCGATACCGTCGGCATTCCCGGCATCGTCTTCGGCTATCCAACTGATGGTATGGACCCCGTTACTGTAAGCGGTGGTATCGAAATCGAAATACGCATGCGCGCCGTCACTATTGGAATAACCGGGGAACAATGTCGCAATGTCCGACCGGTACAGGTTATACGTGACATGCCCCAACTCCACCCCATCGACAAATACCTTTATCGTCGAACCGTCGGTAGGGACGGTATTGGGCATCGGCGTCAATACCCAGCCGTGGTTGCGGAAATCGTCACCCGATGCGGGACCGCCCTGGGTCGGCGTATCGATGGCGCCGAAGGGGTCCACGGCATTGGCATTGTCCACGGTCACCATTTTGGAACCCAGGGTCACCTGGTTGCCTTCCACATCCGTGGCAATGGCAAGAATGGTAAACGTCCCGTTCCCACCGTTGGGTAAGAAATTGGTGAGCATCATGTAACCCCACCCGGCCCGGTAATTAAAAGGATAATCGGGATAGGCCGCTTCCACATCGGGCCGCGCGCCTTCGACAAACACGGCGTCGCCGATATAAACCAGCCCCGCTCCCTCTTTCCTGTAAAGCTTCACGCTTTCCACGCCGATATCATCCAGCACCCAACCGGTAAAAGGCACACTGCTGCTGATGGTGGACCCGTCGGTGGGGGTGGCGTAGTTGCCGAAAGGATCGGACGAACCGCCGCTGCGATAGACATCCAACGTGACGCCGACGGCCTGGGGCGAATTGGAAGCGTTAGGATCGGAAACGACGATGGTGCCCGTATACGTGCCCACGGAGAGTCCCGCGGCATCGACGGAAACGGTCACTATACCGTCACCGGAACCGGAATCGGGGGAACAGGTCAACCACGCCTGGTCCGGGGTCGCCGTCCAGTCCAGGTTCCCGGACGTTTTACTGCTGATGGAAAACGTCTGGGGACCCGAGGCCGTCCCGCCCGAAGCACCGAAGGTCATCTGCGTGCGGTTCAGTTCGATCTCCGGCAGCGGCGTGAATTCCACTTTATCCAACCAACCGCAGTCGTAACCGGGGGAATTGTAGTAGCTGCTGTAATATGTCCACCTCAAGGTATGAGTACCGGTCCCGATGGAATAGGTTTCGAGGTCCCAATCGACGTTTCCCCCGATTGAATTGTAGTAGTAGTCATCGATGTCGAACTCCAGGTAATTCCAGTTCCAATTGCCGGAATCGGATGTTATTTTCCAATGGAAGCGCAATAAGCCGGGACCGGTGACCGTGGTCTGGATGTAGGTAGACTGGTAATCGCTAACGTCCGCACTCTTTGCGGCATCGCCATCGTAATAATATGTTTGGGTCTGGTCGTACCAATCGCCGTCGCCGCCGGTGGTCCAGGTCAGTTGGCAATTATCCACGGCCCCGCAGAGTGTCCCGTATTCGGATGGGATTGAAAATTTGGTCACGAAAGCATCCATGGTCCCTTTCCGCGTGCCCTGAACGGCGTTCTCGGTAGGGAAGTCGGAACTTTCCGTAAAACCGGCGACATAGATGTTCCCGTTGTTATCCATACCCACGGCCCTGCCGGAATCGTAATCGCCGCCGCCCAAAAGGGTCGAGAAGTTCAGGCTTTTCCCGTTCACGGAGAGCAGGGACACGAAGGCATCGAAGTCACCGCTGTAGGAGTCCTGGTACGCATGGGCCAGGGGGAAATTGGAACTCCGGGTAGAACCCACGATACAGGCATTCCCGCTGCCGTTTACCAGGATGTAGGCCGCCTGGTCGTTCTCGAGACCGCCGATGAAAGTGCAGTAATCGAGACTCGCATCGTTGGCGAATTTGGCCACGAACGCATCTTTCTCACCGCCGCCGTAAGTGCCCTGGAAGGCATCCTGGGTGGGGAACCCGCCGCCGGCGGTGTCGCCGGTAACATACGCATTGCCCCCACTGTCCACATCGATACCGTAACCGGAATCGGCACCGCTTCCCCCCAGGTAAGTGGAGAAGATCAACGACGACCCGCTGGATGAAAACCGGGTCACGAAAGCGTCGTAAGTCCCGCCGCCGTAAGTGCCCTGCACTTCGTTCTGCGTGGGGAAGTTGGTACTGGCGGTCCTCCCGGCAACATAGGTATTGTTCCCCTTTACGGCGATGCCGTACCCGGTATCGGTCTTGCTCCCGCCCAGGTAGGTGGAAAAGTCCAGGCTGGTGCCGGACGAAGATATCCGGGTTACGAAAGCATCCATGTCGCCGCCCCTGAAGGTATCTCTATAGGCATTGGCGGTAGGAAAATCCGAACTGTAAGTCCGCCCGGTTATATATATATTATTACTGCCGTCCAGTGCAATGGCGAACCCTTCATCGTCTTTGGTCCCGCCCAAATAGGTGGAGTAGGACAGGGTCTTTCCCGATGAGGAAAGCTTACAAACGATAATGTCCCGCCCCCCCTTATTGGTCGTTTGATACGCATTTTTAAGGGGAAAATCGGTGCTGTCGCTAAACCCGACGATGTAGGCATTTCCGCTGCCGTCCACCTGGATGGCCCCGCCGGTATCGTCCCCGCTGCCGCCCAGGTAGGTGGAATAAACCAGGCTGCCGGAGGTTGAGAATTTGGTTACGAATGCATCGCGGTTTCCACCCCCGGACGTACTTTGATACGCATCCTCGATGGGGAAATTGGTGGAGTAGGTGTCACCGGTGACATATGCCCTGCCCGAGGTATCCACGGCGAGTCCGAACCCGTGTTCGTCCCCACTGCCGCCCAGGTACGTGGAATAGGTGAGGACCACCGGATCGATGATCAATTCACGGGTCCTGTCGTAGCGACCCACGCGGAACCGGTATTCACCGGGACCGGCCTTTACGAAATCGACGGATACTTCGGCCTGTATGCCGTTTAGTACCTGGTATCCGAAAGGACGCTTATGGAGCAATGCCCCGAATTTTGATTCGATGATAAGGTTACCGTCGTTATCGATGCCCGTGCTTTCGGCGCCTTTATAAAGGAAACGGATACCCGCCGGATCGCCGCCGGGTTTGACAATCCAGTCGTATTCGACCTGTTTCTCGACGCCGTATACTTTCAGATCGACATTATGATAAATGTCGGTGTACAGGACGGCTTTCGAGGTCCGGATACCGGTTTCCCATTTAGAGGCGTCGTTTCCTTTCAGGTAATTGACCGTATGAGAGGTGAGGTCCATCGGCACCATCCCGGGATTTGGGTTTGCACCGGGGAAAAGGAACCGGGTCACATCGCGTGTGATTTCTTCCTTGCCTTCGGCCCCCGTTTTTTTAATACCGTCGAAGATGAGTCCTTCTCTGGTCATCCACAGGGTATACCCGGATGTTCTGGCATAAAAAGCCACTTTCTCATGGGCCTGCCCGTTGTTGGGAATAAAATACAACGGGATGTTCCCGAATGTAGGGACATGGTTTCCAATCGTTCCCGCGGTTTTCGTTTGCGCGGGTTGGGTCCCATGGACCTTTGCTTTCGATGGTGAGGATGACGCTAGAAAGACAATCCCCCCGATAATCATGAAGCACAAAACAATCAAACGTTTCATTTTTTCCTCCTTTGTATCGATATGTTTTTAATTTTTCATCTCGGCGTGCTGCCGGTGAAATAATAGTATAATTCCCCCGGGGAGTTGTTAATACGGATAGGACTTAATCTCTTTTTTGTGGAATGTCGAATTAGAGGGAGTTTTGGGATGTAAATATTTATAAAACTTTATCTTTCCATCTAAAGGGTTTCGATTTTTCCACTTATCGCAGTAACATTCGGCGGCTGCCGGACACGTTGAACCGCGAGGGAGCGAGGGAGAAAAAAAGGAGGGCCCGGTACAGGCCGGGGGGATCAACGATTCACCGCCGGTACCGGGACACTCCCACTTGCATGTCGACGGTATTGATTTGGATTTACGGTTTAATAACCGGCGGCGGTTTTAGCACAGTTCCGTTTGGCAGTCTATAAGAGTGGCCGGGCAGGCACCGCAGGTGTTTCGGCCGGTACACTTGTAAAGGGTATCGATACCGGCTTTGATGGCGATCATTTCCCGGTTGTCGATGTTAGCCACGGTTTTTTTGTTCAAACTCAACTTCTTGTGAAACGTCTTCTTTTTCATGTTTAATCTCCTTATGATTATATTTTAGTTAACAATTTTTGACAATTGAATCACACGTTCACAGGTGAGAGCTTTCGAGGCCCGAAAGACAACCTTCCGATTTAGGAAATTGTTTTATTGAAAAGATATTATACCACAGAAAACAGGGGAAAGCAAATTAAATGCGACCTTTCTCATTTTCATAATTTTTGGACCGGTATTTACGATTTTGAGACGGGACGGTAAGGGGGGATCAGCCGGGAAACAATGTCAATAGACTGTTTTTACGAAATCAGGGTTTTGGCATGATTAATGCATCCTATAAAATGGTATGGTGTAAACATGTTGAGAAAACTGGCATTCCTGGTTTACAGCTTTGGGGGCAACGTATTCGGGCGGGGCCCTCGACGGTTGATTTTTAAATTTTTCCCCGTACTGTATAGACGCCTGGTAAGCATCCGTACCTGCGCGTTTGCAAAACCCGGGGATACGGTTGTCCAGGTGGGGGTCGACTTCGGGGTAAAAAAGAACCTGTCAAACGCCATCCTCTTATCGAAACGGGTGGGGAAAAATGGAAAAGTAATCGCCATCGAGCCCGACTCTCGAAATACCGGTCTCCTGAACGATTATATAAAACAAGAAAATATTCGCAATGTTCTGGTCATCGAAAAAGCGGCCTGGAAGGAGAAAGGAAAAATGATATTCAATTGGGGTGAAGAAACCTGGTGGAGCCGCCTGGAAAACGTACATGCCCCAAACGACAGGAAACGATTTATCTCTTCCACCGAAGTGGAAGCCGATACCATCGACAATATTCTCGAGCAAAACAAAATCGGGAAAATTTCCCAGGTATGTATATCCATAAACGGTGCCGAAATCGAGGCCCTGGTCGGGATGCACCGGACGCTGTCAACCCGCGGCCCCAAACTATTGATCCAGTCCAACCACCTTATCCGGCCCGTCGTGGATGGGGTCCCTTATTTCGAGAAAATCTCTTCCCAGTTGGAAGCGTGCGGGTACATCATAATCAACGCGAAACGCTGGATCGCCGCGGTGAAAAAATAGATTTGATACCCTTACTTGCCTATCCCGCTGTCTCATCCCGATCTCTCATCCCGATCTCTCATTCTTATCTCTCCCTTTGTGTCTTTCGCGGTAAATTTAGAATCGCATCAAAATAACCGCAAATGTTGACAGCAGCCCTGTTAAATGAGAAAATCGTTAAATGAACGGGTTAGATAAAAATGCAAAATTTCCTGTACTCCTGCCGGCGCTGTTCCTCCTTTTGCTGACCGCCGCTTCCGTGCTCCGGGCATCCGAACAACTGCCCTTCGATACCCGGGTGAAACGATTAATTCAAGTTACGTTTTACAAAGACGGACAACCGTCAATGGAGAAAATCGACCGGTATCGTTCGATTATCGGCCAAAGATACCGCGAAGTAAGACAAAACCTTGTAAACGTTTACCGCTATGTTGAAAATAAATCGAAAAAAAAAACCGAGCAAAAGATCGAAAATAAAAGTGAAATAAAAGCGTATGAAATCCTCCTGGACTACATCGACCGACTGTCCCTGTTAAAAGACCCCGCTCATTTCGTCGAATTCCAGCGTCTGGCGTTAAGTATCCTCCGCCTCGATTATGCCCTGAAAATCCAGGCACGAAAGCTGGCCAGTGTCGAGTTGATCGAAAAAATACCCTTTTCCCTGACGGGGAAAAAAATACCCATCCGCCGTGCACCCCGGGGCGAAGCCTCGAACCTGGTCAACCCGGGAACAGGTCTCTTCTACAGCCAGGACGAATTGCTCGAGATCAAGCGCCGGGGCGGCGATGTTTCAAAGTTAAACCCGCCTTCGGATTCCACTTTCTGGGTGGACCACGCCGTTTCCCGTATCGATGTACGGGAACATTACATGGGGGGCCGGGACCCGCTGCACAACGGGCTCGAAATTTTTATCCCGGGGAAAAAAGCCTATTACGACAAAGTCCGTAAAACCCAGAGCAAACCCAAACTGGACCTTTTTGTCCGTCACAACGGGGAAAAATTGGAATTCAAGCTGAAAGTAGGGGCGGAAGTTCATTCCGAAACCACCTGCGCCGCCCTTTACACCGCCCTGGGATTTTCCGCCGATATTACCACTTTCGTAAAGGATTTCAAAGTCGTACTGGGCAAGGTCACCCACCATGAATTCCGGATGGAGTGGGATTCCTATTACGGCGGTTACGACCTGGATAAATACATTAAATCCAGAGGAAAAGACGACGAAGGCAATTACATTGTTTTTTACGACGGTGTGCTGGAGATCAAACCCCCCGGCCTGATACGCGTCGGCCCCTGGGCATACGGCGGGAACGGGAACGGGGGACTGCGCGAGGTACGCGCCTCCCTTCTCTTTAACATGTGGGTCTCCAACCTCGATCTCAAAGAATCCGAGAATAATAAATTGATCGTCAGGAAAATGGGAAATGAATACCGGTTTTTTCATATCCAGCACGATATGGGTTTCGCCTTCGGGAAAACCTACATGGAACGGCCCGGTATGTTCCAGTGGGACCTGGTGAAGAAGAGGACCGATAAATACATTCACATGAATTTCAATTGCCTGGTGGACAACAGTCTTTTCGATTACGTGACCTATGCCGACGGCCGTTGGATGGTACGGTTGATCGCGCGGCTCACCCGCCGGCAGATCGCCGATGCCGTGGTCCTGGGCGGATGGCCCGGTCCCCTGGCAAAACTGCTGGTGGAAAAATTGATCGCCCGGCGGAACCAACTGGTCGGGGTATTCGGTCTCGTGGGCGAGAAAACCCCGGAAGGCGATATTATTTCATTAATGAAATTCGACCGTTTTCTTACCACCGCCGACGGAGCGGTAAAAAACGGCAAACTCAAAATTTATAATTTCGAGGGTTACCCCCAGTATTTCGGTCCCCGGGTCAATGAAATCCTTGCCCTGGTGCTCAGGGGGCTGCGTAATGCCGCCGTGGATACGGTGGTCAATCTTGCCGGTTCTCTGAGGTATCTTGTCCTGGACCCCGAATGGTTCGGTATCGACGACCGTTTTATCGGTAAAATTATTTTGCGCATGAACCGGGAGATCGAACAAAATCCCAATCCCGCCGATGTCGGCGAATCGTTCCTGGTAAAGGATACCATGCAGATCGGGCTCCGCCTCGGTTACGGCGGCGTGATCTCCGGGGACGCGGCCTACTGGAGAAAATACACCCTGGTCTACCCGGTGGAAACAAGGGATGATGGACGGTTCCACGATAAATTCATTATGAACCTGCTGCTCCCCTTTAAACACAAAGGCAGGCATGTCCCCCGGAACCGTGTGGTCATGATCGAGGATTTTATCGAAGGCCGCGGCAAGATCAGCCTCGAAACCCTCGGTTCCATTTTGGAGATTGTGCCGTCCGCGTCCAAAGTGTACCTGGACCGCCGTTTTATCGGTTTCAAAGATAACCCGCATACCCGGCGGGCGGTTTTCTTTGAAGATAGAAGCCTGTACGATGAATTGAAACTCAGGGTGTTTTTTGAATTATTCGGTTTCTTTCAATCCGTTCCGTTTTACGCGTACGTGCAAAACGGGACCCTGAACCGCGATTACGTTGAAATGGATACATCCGACCTGGAAACGGATCCCGGGAAACAAAAGGCACTGGAACAACTGCTGCTGGAAGGGGACCCCGGGTTATTAAAAGACCTGGGCCGGAAAACGAGTATCCGGGACCGTTTTTTCGAGAAAAAAAGTTATCTCAAGCTCCTGGGACTGGTCAAAAGACGGTCCGTGTACCGAATCGACCGTTTGAAAGAAAAGGGTTCTCAAGAGCATGACTATATACAGGTCGAGAGCCGCAAATTGAAATCCTGGGGGGCCCTCGATAATGGGGAGCGGCATTTCTCCACGGTCCGGTTGACCGGGAAAACCGACGGGAAATCATCGGTGAAAGAGCCGTTATTAACCCTGTCTTTCCAGGTTAACGACAGGTCCACCCACGACGGCGAATTGAAAAACGGGTATTTGCACTTTATAAATACCCTGGCGTTGAAAAAAGATTTTATCGATTTCGATTCCACCCTTCATACCGCCAACGGTTTGTGGGGATATACCCGGACCAATGTAAATATCGTTTTATATGAGGAAGCCATCGACAATTTGATCCATGCCGGTGAAACGAAAACATGGGAGGCATTGTCGGAGGTCACGGGCAAGTCCGTGGATTTTTGGCGCCGGAAAGCCGAAACCGTGTACCGGAAGGGGCGTCCGGTGGCCCGATATTACTCCCCGGAACATTATCTTGCGGTCAAGACCCGTTATTTCATAAGGGCGCTGCAAAGGTCCCGGAAAACGCGGGACGGCGTCGAAAAAATGAAACAAGTGGTCGATGCGCTTCGTAAGGCGGTTTATACTTCCGGTCAGACATACGCCCCCGATCTTCTCGCGGTTGTTCACAGGCTGGCGGGGGAGGGGAATGTTTTTTTGAGTGCCCGGGTGGGCATGCCCGAGAACAAGGAGGTATTATTCCCGGCAGGGACACCGCTTTACAATGAATCCGGAACGGACAGGAGACGAAAACCGCCGGTTTTTATATTCAGTTTCGACGACCCCTCGGAAATCTATCATCTATTTTGAAAAGATAAATTGTCGATTGATAATTTATCTTTTTTTGTTTTTCACATTCATAAAATTGTGGTAAAATAAGCCTTCTTTTAAATATCGAGGAGTAATGAATGAAATGTATGATCATCGCAGCGGGAATCGGCAGCCGGTTGGCCGCCAGGGGCGATTCGAAACCGCTGGTAAAACTGGGAGGAATTCCCCTTATCGAACGTGTTATCCTTACTTTCATGAAAGCAAACGTGTCCGAATTCCACATCGTGACCGGCTATAACGGCGATAAGATCAGGGAACGGTTGACCATCTTCGCCCAAAACCATCCCGTCACCATCGAATTTATCCATAACGATCTCTGGAAAGAACCCAATGGAATATCCGTCCTCCGCGGACGTGAATATCTCCACGAACCTTTTTTCCTGTCCATGTCGGACCATCTCTTCGATGCCGGTATCCCCAGGGACTTCCTGTCCGAAGGCATCGACGACGGCGAAATCAAATTGGCCGTGGACAAACGAATAAAAAACAATCCCCTGGTGGACCTTGAAGACGTGACCAAAGTATTGGAGGAAAACGGACAAATCAGGGACATCGGTAAAACCATTCCCCAATATAACGCTTTCGATACCGGTATATTCCTGTGTACTCCCGCGCTTTTCCATTCTCTTGAAGAGAGTATTGCCGGCGGCGATGCGTCCCTCTCCGGCGGTATCCGCAAAATGGCCGGAAAACAAAAGGCCCGCGTCTTCGATATCGGGAACCGGCCATGGATCGATGTGGATGATGACGCCGCTTTTGAAAAAGCAGAGAAGATATTCTTGCAAAACTAATTGACAATAACGTGTATATGTATTATAAGATGTGTAATTATGAAAAAGAAAAATGACGCACCGTCGAGTGAAGGAGGACAACATGACTACTAAAATACTCAGAGGAAACGACATCCCTACCGCTAAAGGGAAACTCGGTGTATTGATACCCGGCATTGGGGCCGTTACCACTACACTGTTGGCCGGGGTTTTCGCCGCTCGTAAAGGATTGGCACGGCCCCTGGGTTCGGTTACCCAGACCGGTAAAATACGTTTGGGAAAGCGTACGGAAAAACGAATCGTCCCGGTTAAAGAGTTTGTTCCGTTGGCCGACCTGGGAAACATTGTTTTCGGGGGATGGGATATCTTTTCCGATACCGCTTACCAGGCAGCAGCCAATGCATCGGTACTGGAATCGCGGCACATCGATATGGTCAGGGAGGAACTGGAAAGTATCAGTCCCATGACCGCTGTTTTTAACAAAAATTATGTGAAAAGACTCGACGGCACCCATGTTAAAAAGGGTAAAAATAAAATGGACCTGGCGGAACAATTGATGAAAGATATCGAGACCTTTAAATCCTCTAACCGCGTGGACCGATTGGTCATGTGCTGGGCCGCGTCCACCGAAGCGTATCATCAGGCCACGAAGGTCCATTTCAGTTTGCGGGAGTTCGAGGAGGGATTACGAAGCGACGACCCCGCTATCTCGCCCAGCCAGGTTTATGCGTATGCCGCCTTAAAGATGCGGATCCCTTTTATCAACGGGGCGCCGCATATGAGCGTCGATTGCCCGGCGTTGATGGAATTGGCCGAAGAAAACCGGGTGCCTGTTTGCGGGAAAGATTTTAAAACCGGTCAGACGTTAATGAAAACGATCATTGCTCCCGGTCTCCATGCGAGGTTATTGGGTGTTTCCGGATGGTTTTCTTCCAATATCCTGGGAAACCGTGACGGTGAGGTATTGGATGACCCGGAATCGTTCAAATCCAAGGAAGTCAGTAAACTGGGTGTATTGGATACGATTTTGAAACCGGATGTTTACCCCGAGTTATACAAAGACCTTTACCACAAGATCCGGATCAATTATTATCCGCCGCGCGGCGATAACAAGGAGTCCTGGGACAATATCGATATATTCGGTTGGATGGATTACCCCATGCAGATAAAGATCAATTTCCTGTGCCGGGATTCCATATTGGCCGCGCCGGTGATGTTGGACCTGATATTATTCTCCGATCTGGCGCAGCGGGTGGGTATGCACGGTATATTGGAGTGGCTTTCTTTTTATTTCAAAAGTCCCATGGTAAAACCGGGTCTTTATCCTGAGAACGATCTTTTCGTCCAGCGCAGTAAATTGCAGAACACGCTCCGTTACCTGATGAAAGAGGAATTAATCCACCACACCGGTCTCGATTACTACTACGACCTGGACGAGTAGTTTCCCATTTATTAAACAAAAGTTTTTGCGCCGGAGGCATTAATTAATGAGCAATAACGACACATTCGATTACCGGAGGGCGTTGAAGGTTACGCCTACCCCGGGTATGAACAAGCTTAAATACGTGGATTTGTACCTGAACCGGCCGGTGGCGGCTTTGATCGTACGCGCCGTTTATAATACCCGTATTACCCCTAACGGTTTGACGTACATCTCGTTTTTTTTCGGTCTGCTGGGTGCATTCTTTTTTACCCGGGGTGAGTATTTATACTTTATCCTGGGTGGTGTGTTTATCCAGGTTTCTTCCGTGGTAGACGGGGCCGACGGTATGCTGGCGCGGGCCAAGAGCATGTCAAGCGAATACGGTTCCTACCTGGATTTATTTTTTGACCGTATCATTGATTTCTCGTTGTTTGTATGTATGGGGGTGGGGGCCGCTGCGTATTATAACGATTCCAAATTCCTTTTCCTGGGTGGTTTGGGCGCGGGGCTTTACTTGCTGCAGGTCAATTTGTTCTACCTCACCAAGAGTTATCTCAAGATAACGAAGACCGGGGACACCGGTGAAATTCGAGCGGTATTGATGTGGGCGGTATTGATTTTCGCCGTTTTCAACCGGCTGGATATCTTTGCTTACCTGGGGGTGGCGGAGACGGTTATTGTAAACATTGTACGTTTAATTTATTTCATCCGCCTCGCCCCGCGGCGCGGGGACCCTCTCAATCCGCGGCGCGGGGAACCTCTCAATCCGCGGCGCGGGGACCCTCTCAATCCGCGGCGCGGGGAACCTGATAGTCCGCAAGGCTGAGACCGGTAAGCCCGGTGGATCAAATCGTCTTCCACCGCCGCCGCACTCCCCGAAATAACCGCTAATCCCTCAAATTCCGTGACCCCTCTCTTAATTGCCCTTCTGATTCTCTCCAACGCGTGCTGCTGCCTATCGGCGAAACTGACCGGACGTTCCGCGAACCGGACTACACCTTCCGCGAGAAAGACGACTCTTTCTGCGGGGCGAACCACACCTTGCGCCGGGCTGACGAGTCTTTCTGCAAGTGGGACCACACCTTGTGCCGGGCTGACGACTCTTTCTGCGGACCGGACCACACTTTCTGCCGCGCTGACGACTCTCTCTGCAAGTTGGACTGGACCTTACGCCGGTCTGACGACTCTTTCTGCAAGTTGGACTACACTCTGCGCAGACTGGACTAAGCTTTCCGCAAGTTGGACGACACTCTGCGCGGATTGGACTAAGCTTTCTGCAAACCGGACGACACTCTGCGCAGATTGGACTAAGCTTTCTGCAAACCGGACCACACTCTGCGGAGATTGGACCACACTTTCTGCAAATTGGACGACACTCTGTTTTGAGTGTCCTGTTGAGGGCAAAAACCTGGATATATCTGCTTCTAAGGCGGTTATACCTTTCTTAACGTTTTTAAAAATTGACGGTGGATTTCGGGCCACGAGGCAGGGTTGAAATTAAATGCCGCGGGGTGTATTATTAAAACATGGATAACAATCGACGATTATATTCGGAAATAGTTTCAAAACTGGAAGACGCGGGATTCAAGGGCCGGGCCGTCTCCATAGACCGCCTCCATGAACTGGAAAAAGAGATTACCGGTCTCCGGGACCGGCACACCGTTGACGAGACCTTCTACAGGGAACGTCTTACGGGTTTCCGTTTCTCCGTGGACGAAACCCTGCCCGGCGCCCGGTCGATCATCATCATCGCCGCCCCGCAGCCCATTTCACAGTTGACGTTTTCCTGGAATGACCGTGAATACAACGCCGTTGTTCCCCCGACGTATTCCGAAGAAACAGACCGGCAGGCCCTTGAACTGCTCGAGAAAGTGGTTGGTCCCCGGGGTTTCCGCGTGGTTGATGCGCGGCTGCCGGAGAAAATACTGGCCACGCGGTCCGGGTTGGCGCAATATGGGAGGAACAATATAACCTATGTCGAAGGCATGGGAAGCTTCCACAGGCCCGCCGCGTTTTTCACCGACGCGCCGCTTCCCGAAGAGTACTGGGGAGACCCCCGGGTCATGGAGCGGTGTGGAAAGTGCAGTGCCTGTGCTAAGAAATGTCCCACTGGAGCCATTGCTTCCGACCGTTTCTTGCTGCGCGGCGAAAAGTGTCTTACTTTTTTCAATGAGAGTGAGCGGCCTTTTCCCGGATGGTTGGATGTTTCCGTGTTTCATTGTTTGATCGGCTGCATGATATGCCAGGAAGTCTGTCCTGTAAATAAATCCTTTTTGCAGGACGTTTTTCATGCGGCGGCGTTTTCCCCGGAAGAGACCGCGATCTTATTGGAGAACCGTCCGAAGTCGCAGCTCCCCCCGGGGCTCCTGGCGAAATTAGAACCTACCGGTTTATTGGAGGAGTACACCGTCCTATCGAGAAACCTATCGGTCCTCCTCTCCCGCTCTTGAATAATAAGGCTCTCATCTGTCCTGACCCGTTTCTTTTTCCTTCTATTCCGGCCTTCCAATGCCGATGTTGAAACTGGTAACGGTGAAACCCTTCACCGAATGCACTTGCGGTTTACAACCCGTACCCACGGGGACCCGGGTGTCGAAAACCACGAGATAACCCTCGGCAATACCCTCCGTGGCTAAATATTTCCCGGACAATTGGGTAAGCCCCTCCTCAAGAATCGCGGTAGTATCGTTATAACGGTTTACTTTCGTCTCTATGATATATTTTCTTCCCTTATAAGTAAGAAGGACATCCAGTCTCCCCAGTCCGGTGGGAACTTCATACCGAAGCTCTCCTTCTCCACTTCTTACAAATTGATACAGCCATGCAGTCAGCAAAAATTGCCCGGTCTTCTCATAGGGTTTTTTCTTTTGGTAAAAGGCATTCACCCCGATCCGGGCAATATAATTGTTGAAATCCAGGAGAATTCGTTCCATGTCCAACCCGTCCGTGGCAAGGGTATAAGCCTCTATCGATATATCCCGGTAGGCGTTGACCTCTTTAAAAAATGTTTTTATATACCTGGCTTTATAAATATTATTGGCCACAACGGCATTTCCATCCCTGTCTCTTATTAAACCGTATTGCTCCAACCAACCCTGGTCCTCATCGTCCGGCCCATACTCCACATGATCGAACACGATCTCTACAAACGTCTCCTTGTACAACTTCGCCTTTTCATAAAGATTGTCGAAATGATCGTTCTTTTCCCTGAGCAGCAATCGAATGGCCTGCTCCACATCCTTTTCATCGATAGGCTCAAGGGTCCGGGGCTTTACGTCCACGGTAAGGATGGTGCCTAACCGGTTCACCAACCAGGGTTGGCCGGCAGTTTCATCGTAAACCCTTTTGACTGCGCCGCTGGTGAAAGGCTGGGTGGTCTCTTCGGTATACTGGGCATAAAGGTCGCGAACATTTTCCAGGGTGAAAGAGGGAAGAGTGACCTGGTCGGCAATATTAAAAGGCGAAACACCGCCTACCACCAGTTTCGTTACATTTCTAATGCCCACGAGGCCGACGGAATAAAGCGCTTTTTGCTTTACCTTTTTGTATTTCTGGTACAAAGACCGTAAGGCGGTAAGAAAATTTCCCAACTCGTCCAAAGGGATTCCATCAAATTCGTCTATGAAGATCATGATTTTCTTGAACAATATGAGTCGGTTTAATTCCTCGAACAACCGGCTGAATGAAATATGATCGGTAAGACGGTGGCTGTCTAAGAAACTTTTAACCGCCCCGGTTTTATCGCAATTAACTTTTTCCAACCGGTCTAACAATTGGGAATATAGTTCTTCCCCGATCAATCGATAAAACCGTGTACTATTCAAATCCGTGTATTTCTCGAAACTCAATATTATGACGATATAAGTCGGATCGTCGTGCAATTGATCGCGAATTCCCTCGAAAAAGGTCGTCTTGCCGCTCTGTCTCGGGGAAAATATGGAAAAGTACCTGCCCCGGTCAATCATTGTTTTAATATCCTGCTTCTTAGTGTTGGAAACATTGTCTAAGGGGACATAATAAGCATCTTCCGGGTTTACTGTGCCGGAATCTTCAAAAAAACGTTTCGGTTTCCGATATGTCATCTTAATGGCCTCTAATTTTTTTCTATCATGCTCTCATCTTATTCCAATCCTTCCCCTTTGTCAAGTCCCCCGGCAGGGGGGCGATCTTGCCTGCCACAGACTACCACAGACAGGTGACTCTTTTGTCTGTGAAACGTCTTGTGTAAGTCTGTGGCTAAAATCAGGCGTTGGATTTCGTCCGCGCGGGGTTTGAAAAATGCCTTCAATATGTTAAAATGGTCTATGATGAAGAGAGATAACGGCAAATGAAAACGGATTTTTTTATTACCTATCACCACGGCGATGAACTGGCCGCACGGTGGATTGCCGGGGTCCTGAAAGATGTGCCTTTCTCCCTGTTCATGGAATCCTGGGATTTCCTTCCCGGCCAAAGACCTGTTGAAAAGATAGCCCATATAACCGCCATTGCCCCGTGCGCCCTGGTGCTGCTTTCCGACCGATTTTTCCGGGTTCTGCTAGAGAACTGTAAGAACCTCAAATTATTAAATTTGACCAAGGTGGAATAGGAACTTGATCATACTCGAAACCTACATAGTCAGGTCGTTCATCGGATTTCTTAGTCCAGAATAGTGCGAATGAATGTAGGGCAGCAGGATTAAATGCCAATAACGTCTCCTCAATCTTTTTATATGTGTTGCCTGTCTGGCGAGCCCATTCAGCAACTAAAACGTTTTTACCTTCAACATCTTTCTTTTGTATGCTACTTGTATCTATCGTCGTTTTTCTCTCAGAGCCCTTCCAACTAAAATAACAATCGATTACTTTTAATTGTTTTTTTCCAAAAGATTCTGCAATAATTCCCGCACAAATGGCGCCGTCTCTTCCACTTCCGATTACCAAGTCTGGGAAAACTCTCCTCCTATTCATTTCTTCAACGTCAATACAGATTCTTGATATCATTGTCTCAAAAGGAAGTTTTGTGTCTCTTTTTTTTAGTTTAAGTAATTCATTTACTAGAGATTTCTTTTGGGCATCGGTTTCAACAACTTTCGCTTGATAATCCTTGATTATATCGCCCAATTGCTCAGGATCAATGAATTGAATGATTGGAATTAACTCCTTTCCACACATCCATGCTGCGCCAACTTCCCTTAATATCCATTTGCTTTTTATAGAACGAGGTGTTAACAGGATAAGAATCTTATCAGAATTCCTTAGTGCTTCTTTAATTGTAGGGGCCCAAGCGGCTCCTACCCAAACGTCCTTGCAAGACATGAAACAATTAAGCCCAACTGAAGTAATCATACCTGCGATTTCTTCGCCAATATGTTTATCATATTTTGAAAAACTTAAAAAGATGTCGTACTTTTCATATCTACAAGGTAATTCGGGTAAATCGTACCCTCCATTTTCCTGGCTCATATTATTCCCTCCATATAGGTGACATTTATGTCTAACACATAACTTATCATCTATCAACCTCACTGCCTTGAATTTTTGCAACCACCGTTGCCGCAATGGCCTATGCAAAAATTACTGGTTGTATATTAGTACCGTAGAATACAAATGTCAAGGCTTTTCAGTTTTTTTGCCTGCCTCTTGCCTGCCTGCCTCTTGCCTGGTCCCTTTTCCTTTTTCCCAACGCCGTTCTACTTATAGGCTGGATTATTATAACTATTCCAATCACTATATCTCTTTTTTATTTTTGGTTTTGCCGGATACGGATATTTTCGAACAAGGATATCAACCGCTTCTCCACGATACCGTTCTGCGTTTGCCCATAGCCAATGTCCCGCGTATTTTTGAAGGTTGGGTGCCTTTGGATTTCTATGCCAATGAGCCTCAATAACCATAAATAAACCCTCAACTTGCTCTTCTGGAGTTTCACCGGAATAGAATTTTTTCCATCCTTCCGTTTTGTAAGCTTCCCTTTCATTATATTCCATATTTTTTCTCCTTCTCACTTTCTTTCTTTGATTAACTTCTTCAACGTCTCGATAAGTGACGGTAAATCTTGTTTTACTGTTTTTGCCACTATTTCATAATCCACTTCAAAGTAAGCGTGTACAAGCCTGTTACGCATCCCGATAATCTTAGGCCAGGATACCTCCGGATGGACATCACTGTAAGACTGGGAAATTTGCGCGGCGGCCTCACCGACAATTTCCAGGGAACGGACCACCGCCTGACAAACCAACCGGTTTTCAGAAAGACCCTCGGCGTCAAGATCACTTAAAAATGAGACCGCTTCCAGGGCGGCGTCGAGCATGTGACGAAGACGGGTCGGGTCATCGATCTTCATATTGAACCTCGGCTGCATTCACAACTTCTGCCCGAAAATACCGGCTTAACTCTTGAGGCGTGCGAAGGTCTACCTTCCTGCCGACCATTTCGGTCAACTCTATTTCCATACCCGCCAGCGTTAGAAGCCCCGGAACATGACCTGGGTCGAATTCCACCAGCAAGTCAATATCGCTCTCGGGGCGCATCCGGCCGCGCAGCGCGGAGCCAAAGAGCGACAATTTCCTGATGTGATGTTTTCGGCAGAATTCGGCGAGCTTGTTTTGGGAGATATGTTGCTCTATACGATAGGCCACTGCACCGCCTCCTTAGCCTTTGTTTTTTATTACACCGATACAACATTCTATAACACGTTGGGTTTAGATGTCAAGGAAAAATAATAGGCTCCGCAAAAACTTTTTATTATTAATATGCTTCGACTTTGATTAAACGGACTTCCAATGGACCATTAAATAACGGGATACGCTGCGATATCTTCAGACCCAGACTCTTTGACAACTCTTTGCTGCCGGCCAATATATACGCGGTGGAACCCAAACACCGGTGCTTCAAAAAATCACCCATCTCTTTGAATAATACCTTCAACTTCTCCAATTCATCCATCCGAACACCATACGGCGGATTGGTCACAATAATACAGTTCTCCGCCTTCCTGATCTCACGAAAATCCCTGCGACGTACCGATACCCGGAAACCACCGGGCAGCTCTTTCAAATTCCGCTGCGCCGCCTCCACGGCCCCGGCATCCCGGTCACTACCGCTAATCAACCCGGACGGACACTCCCGGATCCGGCGGTCACTCTCATTCTTAATATCTACCCACCGATTGAAGTCAAAATCCGGCAAATGAAAGAAACCGAACCTCTCCCGCTTAAAACCGGCGGGAATCCGGCAATACGCCATCAACGCCTCACACAACAACGTACCGGAACCACACATGGGGTCCAATAACGGTCTGGGCATCTCCTCCCCTTCTTCCAACCACCCACTGAGCCGGATAATGGCGGCCGCCAACGTCTCCTGCAGCGGGGCGGTCACCGTGCCCTTGCGATACCCCCGGCGATGAAGCGAGCCGCCGGAGGTGTCCAGACTGATCACGGCCTTATTGTTTCGAATGTTAAGGTTTAAGGAGACATCGGGCCGGTCGGTATCGACATCGGGACGCCGGTCTTCTCGCTTACGAAAATAATCCACGATGGCATCTTTCAATCGAAGTCCGGCAAATTGGGAATGTTTAATGCTACTATCGGATACATTGGCAAAGACGGCAAACGTCTTTTTAAGGGAAAGAATTTGCGACCATTCGATCTCATATGCCTTTTTATATAACACCTTGTCGGAATGACAGCCGAAAGATAACAGCGGTGCCAATACACGGCCGATAATCCGGGCATTGTAATTGACCCGGTACATCGTTTCCGGTGCGGCCTCGAAATAAACGCCCCGGAAACTCTCGGAGCAATTGACGGCCCCCAATTCTTCCAGTTCCTCTTTTGCCAACGCTTCGAGTCCCCTCCCCGTCTGCGCAAAATAACGTTGTCTCTCCCGGTATTCAAACATCGGACCGGCCCCCTGCCTCGAATTTACGGATCATGGGTTATACTTTTTTTAGACGCGAAAGGATGCGAAGGGACGCGAAGGGAAGAGAAGCCATTTTTAGTGTCCCTGATTATTTACCATGTCGGTCAATATGGCCATGGTCTCACTCAACAGGAGGTCCGTCCCGATCTGCTTGAACCATTCGTTTTGTCTCTCTTTCTCGATCTTGAACAACTCCTCGGAGGATTTTTTGACGATCTCCCGGGAAGGGGTAACTTTTATATGACAGGTTTCCTCCTGGGCTTTATCGAATTTATCGCGTTCTTCCCGCAGTTGTTCTTGCTGCCTCATCGCCTGTTCCATCCTGAGACTTTGAAGGGTTTCATCCTGGAACTCTTTGACTTTCTGAATATACTCTTTGAGCACAGCGAACCGTGGGTTCGCATCGGTGCGTTTTTTGCTGTTTTGGGCAAGCATTCGGATGTCGGTGGGAGTGAGGTCCCATTTTTTGTATTTGGCCGGAGTAATGGTGTCCCATTCAAGGGAATAGTCCAGGTATTTTTCGCCGATATCGATGGCGGAGAATTGATCGGGAAGGACGATGTCGGGCTTTACACCGCGCTGCTGGATGGATGTGCCGTCGATACGGTAGAATTTCTGGACGGTAACGGTCAGGGCCCCCAGGGATTGATCGTATCCGTCTTTGTGGGAAAGGTAACGGTCGAGGTTCAACATGGCCTGCACCGTTCCTTTTCCAAAGGATTGATTACTGCCCACGATCACGGCCCGTCCGTAATCCTGCAGCGCGGCGGCCAGTATTTCGGACGCGGAAGCACTCAGGGAATTTATCATTATTACCAACGGACCTTTGTATTCGGTGTCGGGGTCCGGGTCCCTGAGTACCTGGGTGCCGACTTTGTGGTCTTTTACCTGGACGATGGGTCCCTCGGGAATAAAAAGCCCGGACATACGGACGGCGTCGGTAAGGGCACCGCCGCCGTTATTCCTCAAATCCAGGATAATACCGTCCACTTTTTCGGCTTTCAATCTTTCGAGTTCTTTCTCAACATCGGAAGTGGAACTGCGACCGTTACTGTTTTTGAAATCGTTGTAAAATTTCGGTAAATAGAGATACCCGAACCTCAAGGGATTTTCGGAGTTTTCGGAACTCACCACGGCGGATTTTGCAAAGGTCTCTTCGAGCACGACGACGTCCCGGACAATGGGGATTTCGAGTATATTGCCGTCGGGTCGTTTTACCGTCAACTTCACTGTGGTGCCTTTTTTACCCCGGATCAATTTGACGGCATCCTGGGTACGCATGCCCACGATATCTTCGGGTTCGTCGTTACCCTGGCCGACTTTTAAAATGGCGTCACCGGGCTGCAATTGTTTTTGCTTCCATGAGGGCCCCCCGGGAACGATACTGTTAACCTTGACATACCCGTCTTCCTCCCTTAACAGTGCGCCGATTCCTTCGAAGGAACCGGACATGCCGAGATCGAAGGTTTCCTTGTCCAACGGTGGGAGGTAGGTGGTATGGGGGTCATATACCTGCACGATGGCATTAAAATAAAGGGACAGGGCATCCTTTTGTTGGGTTTGCAGCAGCCGGTTGAAGGTGTTTTTGAAACTTTTGGCGACGGCTTCCCGGGCCTTCTTTTCGAGCTCGGCGTCGGTTTCCGTATCCTTTTTTGTTTTTTTCAGGTTGATATAGCGAAGCAAGACCCGGTACTTCAGGGTTTTTCGCCAGAACTCTTTTAATTGGTCCGTGTTCGAAAGATAGTCCCGTTTATCGGGGTCCAGTTCGACTTTTTCATCTATGGTGAAATCGAAGGGTTTGGCGAGTATTTCCAGGTAGAAATTTTGGACTTCCCGGATTCGCTGCTGGACGCGGCTGCTTGCGAATTCCATCAATTCGGTGCTGCCGTCGGCAAACTGGTCGTCTACCTCGTCCCTGTATTTGTAAAGCGCCTCGATGTCTTTTTTGATCAGGTAACGTTTATTGGGGTCCAATATATTGAGAAATTCTTTAAAGGCCTTATGGGAAAAATCGTTATCGATTTTTTTCCCGCTGTAGTGAAGGTTTTCCAGTCCACTGTAAATCAGTTGGGATAAAAACTGTGTCCTGTTGGGGTGAACCTGGGTAAATGTTACCAATGTATTGACAAGCAGCAGCGCAACAACTGCCGTTATTATTATCAACATTAACTTCTTCGTCACATGTCCTCCTCCAGTGCAGCCGGCCGGTATCCGCGGATTCGCGGTTTTTGGGCCGGTTTAACTGTGATGGGTATATTGTACCAAAAAAAAGAATAGAAAGAAAGGGGGAAAAGAGTTATTTCGTCGAGCGGACGGGACGGATGAAATGGAGGTCGCTTCCGGCGGAGCTATAGACTATCCCGGTATAAAAACGGACGACCCATAAATCTTTTGAACCGAACCGGTCACCGGTCCAGATACGCTTTTGAGTCCCGGAAAAGATGGGATCGGTATACAATCCTTTACTGTTTTTCTCCCGTCTCAACAATGAGGCGGCCTCTTCCAGGGTGGGAAGGCGCCAGTCGGAGAATCCCGCGTACCCGCGGCGGTTTAAATCTTTCAGCCACTTGCTGATCTTTCTATATTGCACCTCTTTGGATGATCCCCCGGGATGCCACATCAAAGCGGTTTTGTGATCTAAAACGACGGTATTGCCGTTTATATTTTGTTTCTCGAACAGGTTTCTAAAGTTCCCGGACTTATTATAGCTTTCGTCGAAAAAACCGTTCCGCTTTATCATGGATTCGACTTCATCATAACTGAGGGTTTTATGTCCTGTTCTCAGGTGGTGGGTACGTTTGGGTTTCGCTTTTCTCAGGTCTTTTAAGGTGAGTCCTTCTTTTAACCGTTCGATTTTGGATATTGCCTGGTCCACATGGCGGCCGCCGGGATAATCGGTAAGGTATTGGCGGTAGGCTTCCTCGGTATCCCGGGAAAGGGCGTTCTTGTAGGTCTCGTCATCGCCGGGCAGCGGTTGTTTTGCCGCATCCGGTTTCGGTGAAACGGCGCTCCCGGCCGTGGCTCTCGGGCGGTTTTTTTTGATCGCACTATCTACCCGGGTCTCCGATGCCTCCGGGTCGGGGGCGGTTTCGGATTCTTCTTCCGTGGGCCCGGGCTGTTCCCGGGTAACCCCGGCGGTTTGGGACTGCCCGGTGACCACGGCGGGTACGGGGCCTTTCGCTTGTTGTCCCGGGGTGCCGCCTTCACCGCTTCGGATTCCCTGCAGCAGGAAATAAACGAAAATTATCGCCATGAATACGACGAGGATGGGGACGGCAATCTTGTTGGGAATAGAGAAGCGTTTCCCGGGTAAGGCGAACAATTTGGATTCGGACGCATGGGAGCGCGGTTTTTCCTTTTGATCGAGAGATAGCGGGATATCTCCTGTTGTGATCACCGGTGAAACCGGGTCTTCCTCCTCCTCCTTCTCCTTTAAGGCGCTTTCCATATCCGGGGAGAAGAGTGTTTCGCTTTCCGGACCGGTGTCCGGTGGGGGTTGAGTCGGCTGAGCGGGTTGAATAGTGGGCGTGAGTTGGGTGTCCAAATCGGAAGGGGGGGGATTATCGAATTCGGGGGATTGGGTGTATTTGGGTGCGCGAGTGGGTTGAGGTTGCGGTTGAAGGAGGAGGGCTTCATCGATCAGCTTTTGGAGTTCGGTCCCGTTTTGCACGCGGTTTTCTTTATCTTTGGCCATCATTTTATCCATCAGGGGTTGGTATGGTGAGAGGGGGCCGGGAAGTTTCGGGACGGGTTCCCGGATTTGTTTAAGGGCCACTGCTAGGACGGTGTCTGCATCGAAGGGTTTTTGGCCGGTAAGGATGAGGTAAAGCACGACACCGAGGGAGTAGAAATCGCTGCGTCCGTCGAGGTCGCCGGACTGGACCTGTTCCGGGCTCATGAAATGGGGCGTACCGACGCCCATCCCGGTTGTGGTCATATGGAGATTCGAGTCCACGGCCCTGGCGATACCGAAATCCACGAGCACGGGAGTGCCGTCTCTTCGGAACATGATATTATCGGGTTTGATGTCCCGGTGAATGATTCCCGCGCCGTGGGCATAATCGAGTGCCGGGGCTATTTTTCTTATAATATTTAAAGATTCCTTCACGGGGAGTTTGCGGCTGGGACTGCTGTTGATGAGGTCTTTCAAGCTGCCGTCAAGGCACTCCATGACGATGTAATAGTATTTCCCGACCTGTCCCACGTCGAATATGGAAATGATATTGGGATGAGAGAGGTTGGCGGCGGTCTGCGCCTCGATCAAAAAGCGGTCGGCTAAATTGGGCTGTTTTAAAAGTGCGGGGTCGAGAATTTTTATGGCCACCTTGCGCTGCAATTTTTGCTGGATGGCCATATAGACGGTGGCCATACCGCCTTCGCCCAACTCGGACTCGATCAAGTAATCGGGAATGTAAGGAAACGCTTTCATGGTCACTTCCCTATTTTACTCCCCAATTATGCCATTTTTTGAAATCAAATGCAATACAAAAATGGATATTGAAACAATTAGTATTGCTGTTCGGCAATCCGGTATTTTTCGTCCAGCCAGGGTTGTTCGGGGGGATAAAAAGGGGTCCACTGGGGTTTGACTCCATCATCCCAGGCTTTGTATCCGAAAAACTTCAGGAAAGCGATCTTTGCGCCTTTTGAGGTTTTATAGGTTTCGTCGGCGATCAATCTGCCCTGGTGAATCGCGAGCAACCGGTAGCCTTCGGCTGTCTGCAGGATTAAAACGGATTCGATGAAAAAATAAACGGAGTTGATCAAAAGCGATACTTTGATGGGGTCTCCCATTGTTTCCCCTTGCTGCAGTTCGACATTTAAGTGTACCGCCTCCCTTGTTGTCCGACTTTTTGTCCCTCTTGACGTCGTTTGTCCCGTCGTTTTTACTGCTCGCCGCGCTGCCTGTCTCATGTCATGCCTCTCAAAATATTTATTTATAGCATGATTGTAATGCAAAAAACATCTTTTGTCAACTGAAAAACACAATATTTTAATAATTTATCGGTTTGTTGTCTGGGAAGGAAGTATAAATTAATTGATTAAACCTTCACGTCAACGGCTTTGTCGCTGATGATGCCGGGGGCCGCGGGTTCCCCGGCGAAAGCGGCGATTTGTTCCTCGGAAACCATGACTTTAAAATTCAGGGATTTGAATTCGGTCTCCAGGGGGTCTTTTATCTCGTCGAGATTCTCTTCGATATATTCTTTTATCTTGTAGGTGCCCACGAAAAAGGTGACGGTTAAATTATCTTCCCAATGGGAGAAATCGGTCCTGATCTTTCCCAGCCTGTCCATGTTCAACAGGAGGGAAAGTTTGAATTCCCCTTCCTCTTCCCTCTTCTTCCCCCGGTTGTAAAAGACTTTTAATTGGGCGTCCTGCTCTCCCTTTATGGGAAGGTTGAAAGAGAATACCAACACCGGCTGCTGCCGGGTTTGAGTTTCCACTGCCCGGCTCTGCTGGGTGTTGATATTATCCAGGAGGTCTTCGACGGATTTTTTTATGACCTCCAGGGTCTCCCGGCCGTTCGATAGGGACTCGAGTTTTTCGCTGTTGAGGTATTCCCTGAGCCGCAGGAGGTTGGGTTTCAAATCGTTGTTTATGATATTCCTGATCTCGGGCAGCCGGTTCAGGTTATCGATGGCGCCGATACGGGCGGAGGCTTCGGATAACCGCGAAATGACGTCCTGGATTTTCTTTTCGAAAAAGATACCGGACTCTTCCACCATGGCCTTCAATTTGGGCACGAGTTTTACGGCGCCCTGGCCGATATCCAGCGGCTCGAAGTGGGAGCGAAGCAGGGAGATCATGGGCCTGATCTGTTCGGGAAGTGTGGACGTGGAATCGAGGTGCCGTATGATCTCGGAAAGGCGCGTCATGTTCTCGGGGGTTTGAATGCTCCGGGGTAATTTTGAGAAGATTTCTTTGGCTTCCCCGGGGATGTTGTTCGTTTTCTCCAGTGTTTCGGCCAGCACAGTTTGCCCGGCGTGTTTTTCGAACATCTGCGTCACCTGGCGGTCGAGTGTTTCGAGGGCATCGGATACGGCGGTCATCCTGTCCCTGATAACCTCGTTTCGTATGGAATCCCCGGGGTTGGATATTTCTTTTAGACGGGCAATGGCGGGTTTGAGTTCCCGGTCGAGGAGTTGGAATATTTTTTGCCATATATTGGGTGCGCCGGCATCTTTGAGTTGGCCCAGTTGATCGACGATCCCGGTCAATTTCGCAATGATGCTTTCGACTCGTTTATCGGCGGCGAAACCGGATTCTTGAAGGATTTCGATAAGGCTGTTCAATTGGGCAATCTGTTGGGAAACGGCTTTGTCTACATCGGCGGCGTTAAAATCCAATTGGAGATTGGTAAGGATATCTTTTAGCCGGGGCGGCAGTTCAAAGTGGTTTAGACCGGTATGGATATTGCTCTTTAATTGCCCCAGGGCAATTTTTATATTCTCGAAAAGGGTCTCGATTTCGTCGGTTGGGGCATCCTGACCGGCGGGAGTTGAAAAATCCGGGATTTTATTTAAAGAACGTTCGATCCGGCCGTTTTGGGTTTGGCGTTGGATGTCCTCCGTGGACCGGGCCTGGATGGATTCGGCCGGTTTTGCGGTCTTTTGGACATCCGGGGGGATGTTTGTTTTGGTTTTGACCTTTTCGAGTTTTAATTTGATCTGTTTTCCTTTTTCCGCTGATTCGACCTCCACGGAGATGGCATCGCCTTTTTCCACGGGCACTTTTAATTCCAGGGCGGCCTGGAATCTCCCGAAGTCGACGACGGCTTTCCCGTTTTTTCGGATTTCCATGACTTCGCCTTCCAGTTTGTCCCCTGGTTTCAGGTGGATATGTTCCCTGGAGAGTTTCTCCAACTCTTGCCCGGAAATGAGAGCGATGTGTACGGAAGTTGTCATACCAGCCTCTTACATTTCATATCCTGATCATACTTAAAAAACGTGTACAACTCAATATTAATAGATCGGATTAAACAGGGAAAAGTTAAGGGTGGTAAGGGTAGGGATTAATTGTCAATGGTCAATTAAGCTCGAAGGGTACTGCTTCCATTGGCCATTGACAATTATTCTTTTAACTATCAGGTTTCTTTTACAAATTTTTTTGCAATGATGAATCCCTGGGGAGATACTTTAAATTTTCGCCGGGCTTGTTTTGTGGTACCTTCTTTTTTGGTTACCTCCATAAGCGGGGGTTTTTTCTTAAGTAACCCGTTGATCAGAGTTGTTATGTTGGTAACGCCGTAGCCTAATTTTTTCAATTGAGTATTGATGTCCAGGCTCGATACTTCATCCAGGTTGCTTTTTTCCTGTAGATACGCGGCTGCCAATAGTATCCGGTGGCTTACTTTTTTTACGTCCGAAGTCAGGAACAACTCTTCGATATTATCGAATTCTCCAAAATTTATACCGGATGCATCGGTTTTCGGTGGACGTCCCGATTTTCGTTTCTTGATTACCGGTATTGTTTCGGGTACGTCTTCTTGAAATTCTTCTGGGGTGGACGGTTCGGGTGTCTCGACGGCTTCGTGTGCTTCGGGTGCCCCGGTTACTTCGGTTACTTCGGGTGCTTCGGGTGATGGGGGTGTTCCTGTTGTGGCCGGCGGTGTGGGAACGGGTGTTTCTTTGGCCGGGGGTTGATCGATTAGATTAAACCTTGCTTTTATCCAGTCGGTTATTCTTTTGCGTTCATCCTGTCGAAGATATTTAAAGATTTCGAGAGCTTCATTCATTGCACTAAGTTCAGGGTCTAGTTGCATACTTTTCCTCCTATATTTAAAGTTTACCTTAGAATCTATCATAATAGAGCAAAAATTTCAATATCTTTTATTAAAAAAAAGAACATAATACCGATATTTTATACGTTATTATATTTCCCTAAAGCGAATTATACGGACACACGACTACGATAATTTTTAGCAATTGCCCGGTATAACCGTCTTTGACCAGGAAATGTAATACGCCTACTTTAAAAAACCGTTTGCAATTCTTAAGCCTTCATCAGTTACTTTGAATTTTCTCCTGGAGCCTTTTCCGCTGCCCGGTTTTTCGATGACGTCCATCAGTTTGGGGTCTCGATTCAGTAATCCGTTGATTGAGCTGCTGATATTGGTAACGCCGTGGCGAATCCGTTTGAGCCTGGAGTTAATATCGAAGCTTGAAATTTCTTTGATATTAAGTTTTTCTTGCAGGTAAGCGGCCATAAGCAGAATTTTGGAGCTTACTTTTTTTGCATTGGCTTCGGCGAATAGATCCATGACTGTATCATAGTGTGTTACATCTTTTTCCAGGGGGGGGCCGTCGGCATCCGTTTTTTTCTTAGGTCCCGGCTTTAGCCTTGTGGGCCTGGGAATTGGGGGACGTTCAATTGTTTCCACGGCTGTTTGGCCGGGTACGAAGGGTTCGTCTAATTTAAACCTGGCTGTAAGCCAATCGACGATTCGTTTTCTTTCCCCGTTGTCCAGGTACTTAAAGGCTTCTAAAACGTCATTCATTGCACTGATCTCGGGATCTAGTTCCATAATTTGCCTCCTAAATAACATCGGTCTTGTTTTTTTAAAGTCTAACTTTATCATAAAATAAAATGAATATCAACGCTTTTTTTTAAATAAAAAAAAATTTAGTATATTTAGACCGGTAATGTTACGGCGGTCCCGGGCGCGATTCATTTGTATTGAATGTTCGGGGGCTTGAAAATCAACCGGGTTTATGGTAATAAATAGTTCACATGGAAATGTTAATTGGAATGAGGAGAATTTGTATGAAGAAAGTAAAAAACGACCTGGAGGGGTTATCGCGGATCGGTTCGTTTAATGATAAGGTGGTTGGAGGATTTTTGGCCCTCCTCCGTATTCCCGGAAGCGCCGACCCATCCTCGCGGATCCGCTCCTTCCCCGCCGAAAGCCGAAGGTATTCGGCGGTAAGAAAGGCTATTTTCCCGGGATGAGTCCTTCGAGGATGTCCATGGCGTCGTCAATCAATTTGGGACAACGGGTGTCGAAAAGGCCTTTCTCTTCGGCCAGGGCCATGCCCTCGGGAATACTGATATCCACTTCCAGCAATTGCTTGCACTCGATGGAACCGTTTCGCGCTTCAAACTGCTTTACAAATTCTTTAACCAGTCCGCGGGTCTTTTGCTTGGCTTCATCATCGTCGGGTTGTGTTCTGCCGTGCTTTAGACCGATGGTCATTATTGCACCGGTGACGGCCCCACAGGTTGTGGCCATGCCGCCGATACCGGCGCCGAAAGCATCGGATACTTTTAGAAAAACCTCGCGGTCGAATCCCCAATGTTCGGCATAAGTTGAAAAAACCGCCTGGGAACAACAGAATCCTTCTTTAAACAGTATTTGTGATCGTTCCTTTTTTGTCATTTTTAATTTGTCATTTATAATTTAAACCAATTCTCCAGGATTGCCCCCCGTTTATCCGGGAAATTGTTGTGATAAAACTCGTTGGTATTGGAGGAATAGGTATAATCCTTTTTCCACTCCTTTGCATTATATACAATTTGTTCGATGGCGTCCATGATAAAAGTAAGTTCGTCGTCGGTGGTGATGGGGTGAAGGCTGAGCCGGACCCATCCGGGCTTCCTGGACAGGTTGCCGCGGTTGATCTGGTCGGTGATGTCTTTCGATGTTTCCCTGCCGACATCGAGAAGGAAGTGACCGTACGTACCGGCACAGGCACAGCCGCCGCGAACCTGGATGCCGAAACGGTCGCTTAATAGCTTTACAAACAGGTTGTAATGGATGTCCTTCACATAGAAAGAAATACAACCCAGCCGGTCTTTCACATTATTGGCCAGGATATTGACCCCGGGAATTTTGTCGAATCGTTCAAATGCCGCTTTGACCAGTTGCGCTTCCCGCTTCCTGATGTTTGGGACGCCCATCTTTTCTTTGAGTTTGATCGCCAGCGCGGCGCGGATGGCCTGTAAGAACCCGGGGGTACCGCCGTCTTCCCGGGCTTCGATATCATCGATGTATTTGTATTCACCCCAGGGATTGGTCCAGTCCACCGTACCGCCGCCGGGGTTGTCCGGCACCCTGTCACGGTCGTACATGGCGGAATCGAAGATCAGTACACCCGAGGAACCGGGTCCCCCCAGGAACTTATGGGGAGAAAAATAAATGGCATCCAGTTTTTCCATGGGGTCGTCGGGGTGCATATTAATACCCACATAAGGCGCGGAAGCGGCAAAATCCATGAAACAGAGACCACCGAATTCGTGCATTATTTTCGCCAATTCATGATAAGGGGTAATAATACCGGTAACATTGGAACAGGCCGTAAAAGAACCGATCTTGAACGGGCGGTCTTTGTAGATTTGCAATTGTTCCCTGAGGTCCCGCGGGTCGATGAGCAAGTCTTTATCCGGTTTTAACTGGATGACCTGTGCCCGGGTTTCGAGCCATGAGGTATGATTGGAATGGTGTTCCATATGGGTAATAAATACCACCGGCCGTTCTTGTTCCCGGGTGGGTTTGTCGGCTGCCGGGCTTCCGCAGATTTTCAGCCCCAGGATTCGTTGGAATTTATTGATCACACCGGTCATACCGCTGCCGGAGGTAATGATGACGTCGTTGGGTCCGGCATTGACATGCTTTTTTATCAATTTGTGGGCGTGGTGATAGGAGTAGGTCATGCGGGTGCCGGTTTCGCTGGTTTCCGTATGGGTATTAGCCACATAGAGGCCGAACTCGTTTTTTATTTTATCTTCGATGGGGCCGTATAAGCGTCCGCTGGCGATCCAATCGGCATAAATGATCTTCTGCGGACCATAAGGAGATTGATACGTCGTATCGATGCCCACAGTATTATTTCTAAAGGGTTCGAAATATTTTTCTAAATTTTCCATGAAGGCAATTATAACATGTGCACAGTAAAATGCAAGTATTTTAGCCGCGGTCAAAGTTCGTTTTGCACTTGATTTTATCCGGGGAAATGTGTTATAAATTAAGAGTAAAATAACCGATTGGAGGTTAAAATGAAAAAAATTCTTCTATTGGTCCTACTGGTAATCATATTCGTGGTCCCCGGTTCTTCTCAAGAAGACGATGTGAGGAAATTGAAATGGGGAATGTCCTATAAGACAGTAAAAGAGATCGAAGGATTGGGGCGAGATTTTTATAAAACCGAAGAGCTATTGGGGATGAAAGTGGAAGTGGTTTTCAACTGCGGTAACAGGGGACTGTATTCAGTGGTCTATTCGAGCAAAAATGTCGAGTTCACGGAAAGGATGGCGCCCCTTCTGATTAAGCGGTACGGTGAACCCGGGACCGACCTGGATTACTCTTTTTTAATGGAATCCAGGGATATACTTGACGAGTATCCCCAGGCGGTGGTGGATATTGTGGTGGATAAAGATTTTACCGAGCTGAATCAAATTGGGACATCTTATGCCAATGTCGATGTGAAAAAGATCATCAAAGGGGGACTGGCGGCCCGGCAAAAGTGGGAATACGGGAATACCGTGGCCATGTTGTTGAACGACGTGCCCGGCGGAATTTTGAGTTTCAGGCCGAAAACCGAGCACTATGAAAATAAGAAAAAGTTCGAGGCATTCCTGGAAGAGTTAAAAAAGCAGGTCAAGGGAAAAGCAGACAAGAAATCAAAAAAGAAGGACGATATCTTTTAAAACCAGGAACGGGGCACCCGCATACAGTGAAGATGACGGATGCCCCTACATTAAATCATCGGGCGGTGAGACTAGCAGAGATCATAGGTGTCACAGTCCCATTCGGTATCACAGACGATGGGCCTGGTACAGATACGGTTGGTACAGGGTTCGATGGTGGGTGCGGTCCCGCCCCTGGCTGAATCCATTTGGTCCTTATTGAGATTTACGATGGTTGCTTTGTTAAGCGTCAACTTTTTTTCTAACTTTTTTGCTTTCATTGATATTTCTCCTTTTTAATATTGTATTTTTTTTAGGTCATGCGATGTAAGAACAATGCTACCGGATGAGGAAAAAAACAATGGGAAAAGAGTCCCAATTCAAAAAATGAGACTTATTTCTTACGGGAAATTTTCCCGGCACTTGACTTCCTGTGTATTTTTTTATATACTTCATACTTAACATTCTGTAAAAGGAGGGACTTTTGGACAGCCTTGACATTGACAGTAAATTCAGACTTGCCATACTCGCCGCCAAACGAGCGAAACAACTGGTGCATGGTGCAAAAAAAAAAGTGGATATCGATGCGGAAAATCCGTTAACCGTCGCTATCGAGGAAATAAACCAGGGAAAGATCAATTTTCATATCCTGGAAGAAGACGAAATGTTGCAACAGCAACTGTTCTTACGCAAAGAGGATGATGAAGATGAAATAAGCGATGAAGACCTGCTGGAAGGATTGAAAGACATGATGGGACCTCGAGAAGATGACGACGAAGACGAAGACGAAGAAGAAGACGAAGAAGAAGACGACGACGACGATTCCGAAGATGAAGACGATGACGACGTAGACGAAGATGAAATCGACGAGGAAGATGAAGACGACGAGGAGTAATTGATCTCGAGTCGTAAGCGCTGCGTAATTTTTGCCTTGACCGGCTGCGCGTCGAATGGCGGGGTTAGCTAAAGTATAAATCCATGGCTATTATCGTCCGGTCTCCCAATTGGATTGGCGATTGTATCATGAGTCTGCCCGCCTTGCGGGCGTTAAAGGACCAACTCCCGGGGGAAGATATATACCTGGCGGTGAAGGCGTACCTCACCGGTGTGTACGAAAACCTGGATATTTTCAAAGGGATTATTTCGATTCCCGATTCCGCGGATTTAAAAAATACCTTCCGTGCCGCCAAAACATTGAGGGAGTACCGGTTTGACGCCGGGATTTTGTTTACCAATTCCTTTAACTCGGCCCTGGTGTTTAAACTGGCGCGCATTAAGAAACTATTCGGCTATGATAAAGACATGCGGGGATTCTTATTGCACGGGAAATTCCGGTTCCCTTCGGATAGTCGAAAGCACCATATATATTTTTACATGGACCTGGCGGCCTTTTTCCTGGAAGAGATATCCGGTGGAAAGATAGAAAAGAACTATTCGGATGAACTGGTGGTAACGGCGGAGGAAACGAAAAACGTGGTTGCGCGGCTGGCGGGTTTTGGGATTGATCGTTCCGGGAGGGGCGGATTTATCGGAATCTCGCCTTCGGCGGCTTACGGGACGGCCAAGCAGTGGCTGCCGGAACGGTTCGCGGCCCTGATCATACGAATCCGGGAGGAAATGCCGGACCGTGAGGTTCTTTTGTTCGGTTCCTCCGGGGAGAGGGAAAAGATATCGCGAATCATGGGTTTTTTGGACGGCGGCGCGCATGTGTTTAACCTGGCGGGGCAATTGAGTCTGCGGGAAGCCATAGTTGCGATTTCGTTGTGTGACGGTTTTGTGAGTAACGATTCGGGGTTGATGCACGTGGCGTCCGCGCTGCGGGTACCGTTGGCGGCGATCTTCGGCCCCACGAAACCGCATAACACGGGGCCCCTTAAAGAGTTAAATGAAAATGTGAAAATCCTCTACCACGGGGCTGAATGTGCGCCGTGCCTTCACCGGGACTGTCCCATCGACCACCCCTGTATGAAAGCCGTTACGGTGGATGAGGTGTTCGATGCGCTTAGCGGTTTATTGGAAGTACCATGAATAAAGCCATTTTTCTTGACCGTGACGGGACCGTTATCGAGGAACGGGGATATATTTGTGACCTGTCCCGGTCTGAAATTTTTCCTTTTACCGCCGAGGCGGTGCGGCTGATGAACGAGAGCGGGTTCCGGGTGATCGGGATTACCAACCAGTCGTCCATTGCCCGGGGGATTTGCACCGTTTCCCAGGTGGAAGGCATTCACCGGGAGATCATTGGGACATTGGAGGAGAGCGGCGCGGTGATTGACGGGTTTTATTATTGTCCGTATCACGTGGACGG
>Ga0210082_1000017_pt1 | contig 33828 bp, 55 predicted proteins | sample White_ThreeSqA_D_2_FD_185592 | JGI IMG/M metagenome (GOLD analysis project Ga0210082, IMG submission 185592) | Wetland microbial communities from the San Francisco Bay, California, USA, that impact long-term carbon sequestration -... | ecosystem: Environmental > Aquatic > Marine > Wetlands ... | reverse complement strand
TATATACAGTTGAAGTAAGCGGAAAAAAGGTTGAATACGACCAATTTAAAAGAAGATACGAGAAGATAGAAATATTAAATAAACTTACTATTAAGGAAATTAAGGAAGGCTTAAAGAAAAACTCTGCGGAAGCAGGTTACGACTTGTATAAAACTTCTTTTCCACATAACCCTTTATCGAAGACCGGTAAAATTTCGAGTATAGACATAGATAATTTAAAAAAATGGGTTTCTGTTTGTGATTCTGTTCGTGATTCTGTTCGTGCTTCTGTTCGTGATTCTGTTTGGGTTTCTGTTCGTGATTCTGTTCGTGATTCTGTTCGTGCTTCTGTTTGGGTTTCTGTTCGTGATTCTGTTCGTGCTTCTGTTCGTGATTCTGTTCGTGCTTCTGTTTGGGCTTCTGTTCGTGATTCTGTTTGTGCTTCTGTTTGTTATTCTGTTTTTTATTCTGTTCGTGCTTCTGTTAATGATTCTATTTTTGCTTATATATCATCTATTTTTTTCAATATAAAAAAATGGAAATACATAGATCATACCGAGGGCGATAATCCATTTCAGCCTTGCATAGATTTGTGGAATCGAAATTTTGTTCCTTCTTTCGATGGAAAAACGTGGCGTTTGCACACAGGAAAAGACGCAAAAATAGTTTATGAATACGAGGTATAAAAATGAATATAACAAATGAATTTATAAATAATAATTATAAAATAGATAAAAAAATTTATGATAAAATAGAAGCAGAATATTTAAATGAAAATTACATAATAGAATCAAGGGGGATATATAGATTAGACAACAATGGAAAAAGATATTATATAAGATATAATAATGATAAAGTAGAATATGCTCCAAGCGCAACTACTGTACTAGACGATCAAATACCCAAAAAAAAATATTTAGAAAAATGGATGATAGACAACCATTTAAATTACAAAAATTATTTAACTGAAATGAAAATAAAAGCTGATTATGGCACTTTATTGCATATAGGATTTGCAGAATTGCTGCAGGAAAAAACTATATTCTTAGATGACGATTCAATTAAAGAAAGAATCGAAAATTATTTTAAAACAACATACGATGAATATTATTTACATAAAAATAATATAAATATATTAAAATGGATAAAAAGATTTAAAAAAGATATTATATCAATAATATGTTTTGTTAAGGATTATCAAATAAAGCCAATAGCAATAGAAATGCCTTTGATTGGAGTAATTAACGAAAATCTAATTGGTGGATGTGTTGATTTAATTTGTAAATTAAAAATAGAAGAAAAAGATAAAATAGCCCTTATTGATTTAAAATCAACAGAAAAAGATTATTTTTCAGAAAGTAATTTAATACAACTTCTAATATATAAAGAAATATGGAATCAAAATTTTCCAGAATATAAAATAGAACAAGTGTATAATTTAAAAATGAACTTATTTAAAATGAAATCTTTACAAAAATATATATTAGAAGAAAAAAATAATTTTAAGCCATATAAATTTGTGAATTATAATAATCAAGATCTTGATTATTATAGAGAAAAAATGAAAAATATAATAAATTATTATTATACAGAAAATGATATAAAAATAAAAGATATAATTGAAATAGAAACAAATGAAATAAATATAAATGATAATTTGAAAAATATAATAAACGTTTATAATCCATTAGATATATTTAAAGAGGATAAAGAAACAGAAAAAAATATTGAAAAAGAAGATAGTTTTTAAATGAATAGAATAATAACAAATAGAGAAAAAAGAATAATACCGGTAATTGGAAAAATAAAAATAGGGTATAAAAAAGCTAATGGAGTACCAACAAGCACTGATTATTTTATCCCAACTGGTAATTATACAAAAATATTTTACGATCAATTAGGTGAGAATCCAAAAGAAATAGAAATAATATTTCCTTCGGATAATTTATCGCAAGTTTGTTCTGAACGATATGAAATAAGAACTACAAAAAAATATGATGGAGTTGGAGGAAGATTGTTTGGATATGGAGATGGTGAAAATTTTGTGATCTGGTCAAAAGAAAATTGTTTTAAAGAAATAAATATTAAAGAAAATAAAGATATAATGGAGCAAATATCAAAATATTTGCAAACTGAATGGAAAATACATTTAACACTACGATTTATTATAACAAAAATTAGAAAAGTATTAGGTTTATGGCAATTTGATACGTTTGGAGCAGAAACAAGTATTCCCAGTATTGTAGATACATTTGATTTTGTTAAAAATGAAGTTGGATATATTTCAATGATACCTTTTGATTTAAAGGTAGAAAAAGTTAAAAGTCAAAAAGTAGGTTCTAAAAATGCTTTTCCAATTGTATCTTTAATCCCAAAAGGAAAAATAAAAAATGAAATAAAAACTATGTTTGTTGATGAAAATAAAATATTAGAAATAAGGTAGGTAAGTATGGTTTTATCAAGTTTTAAGACATCAGTAATATTAAAAGAAAAAATTAAAAAAAAAATGGATAAGGAAAAATATCCAGGTAGATTTTATTGCAGATATATTAAAGAGCAAATATTTAATTATATTAACTCTGGGAAATATAAAAGCTTAAATGCAAAAAAAAGCGACATTGGAATATTAAACGCTAATCCAACAGCTTTTAGACTTACAGAACAGGAAGATAAAAAACTTAAAAAAGCATTAAACGAAATCAACCGTAACAAAAATGATTTTTTAAATATGATGCTTTGCGATTTAACAAAGGATATAAAATGAAAGAATGCAAAACATGCGAAGTAAAACATAATCATTTGTTTGATTGTAACAGGTGTAAAGAGGATGAAGAATATAAAAAAAAAGTAATGAATTGGATTAAAAAATGTATAGAAGTTAAAGAAGAACTAAAAAAATCAATAAAAGATGGAAAAGAAAAAAAAGTAAAAAAAAACAATATAATAAAAAAATTATTAGAAGGATGAAATAATGAACACTTATAATTTTTATAGTAATAATGAAATAGACAATGCAAAAAAAAATAAAAGGATACCTGAATTAGCTTTTAGTTTAAAATGTGATAATATTAGTATGTATATAAATAAATTAGAATTAAAAACAAACTATAAAATAATAAAAGGGTACAAAGATGAATAAACAAAAAGATGCAATAAACGCATTAAAAAAAATATTGCCTGATTCGTATACAAGAGTTGTAGAAAAAGAAATACAAGAATCGATGCAAAGAGCAGAAGATATAGCGCATATGGGTATTGTCGATATATTTAAGCATTGCAAAAAAGAAACGGACATAAAATTAAACTAAAATGAAATGGGAATATGATAAAAAAACTAAAGAAGAAATAGAGAAGGAATATAAAGAATATCTTTCTATAATGTCTTTGTTTAATAGATGCGCAAAAAATTATGAAGATTGGCTAATATTAAATAATTATATAATAAAATAATGATTGGTTTGATTCTTGAAAAGGAGTGCAAATTGAAAAATAAAAGGAGATTAACAAATGAAAAAAGTATTAGTTTTAGTTTTTGTTTTAATAATGGTTGCATTACTTGTTAGATGTAATGACGCTATTGTGGTGTCGAATAATTTGTCGCAAGATGCAGACATGTTTCGGATTAGACGCAGAGTAGTATTTTACAACGGAATAACAGGCAATTATATTTTGTCTATTGAGGGATTTTGCTCTATCAATAAAGATGGAAACGACAATCAGTTAGAAGTAATTTGTAAAACAGGAGAGAATGAATATAAAAAACATTTTCTTGGACTTTCTGATAACGTTACATATTTTGCTGAGCAATTAGGGGGTAAAAACGTAAGCAAGTATCATTATAAAGTTATTTTTAAACCTATATCAATTATTCCAGATTTAGAGTTAAATAATTAAAAAAATATCCCCAAACGCCTCTCAACGATGCGCAACAATTCGCCTGAATGTTTACAGGATATGTTGTAAGGAACGACAACAGAGGGGAACTAAGGCTATATTATTCATTGACTGATGGAAAGACAGCAAAAGCGGTGCAGGGGTTTTTAACCCCCGCACCGTAAAGAAAAATAGAGGTGAATAGATAAAAAGATATTTTATGGATGCTGATAAAAAAAACGATTTAATGAAGTAATAAAAAAAGCAACAAGAATAAGCATTGAAGAGGTATAAAAATGAAATTACTAAAAGTATTTAAGAAAGGGTTAAAAAGTCCATATCAAAATATGCAATATAAAAGAGGTGAAGAGAATGAACTATGATTTAATAAAGAAAGAAACTATTGATATAAATAATATAATTAAAATAAATGGTTTCTTTAGATTTGTTAATCATGATAAAAAATTATTAACAACTGGGTTTGCAAATAAAGAAGATTTAATAAGAAACTCAGATATAATAAGATTTGATGATCAAACATTATTAATTATGAATGTAAGATATATTAAAAATAAGGATAAAGAATGAAAAAAATAAAATTATCTAGAATTTTAGGAATAATAATCGTTCTATCTCTTTTAGAAATGTGTTTGTATTTATTTCATACTTCTCTAAATGAAGAAATAAAAATAAAATGCATGTTTTATGTTTTGTCTGCAATGGGTATATTGTTTGGGGGAACTATAACAAAAAGTTCTATCAAAGAAATAAAAAAAACAAAAGAAAGTGAGTAAGGAGGAAATATGTCTACAGGAAATATTGGTACAACATTGTTATTTTTTATTATATTGGTATTTTTATTAGGTGCTTTTGCTGTTGGAACTATTGTACTTTGTATAATTTTTATGTTTAATGCTAATTATATGCTGTCATTTATAACAGCATTTTTTGGATGCTTAATTTCTTATTTTTTGATATTAAAAATAAAAAAAATTATAAATGGTTAATTATGAATAAAATATTTACAATAATATGTCTAATTATATTTAGTTTTATTATAGGATTTTTATTTGGGTACATTTATAAAAATAACAAAAATATAATATTAGAAAAAGATATAAGCATAGATCAACTATCTGGAGAAGAAATAAAACACAGAGATTTTAAACAAAATGAAAAGCATATAATTTTTAAGACAATTGCACATGGAAAAGGTGCAATTGAAACTACTATAAATAAAAATGTAATTGATGAAGTAAAATATTGGAATGAAAAAAATAATGTGTTTTATTTAGATTACAGTATTGGGATAGAAGAAAAATACTACGGAATAAGTTATTATAAAAGATTTGGTTTTGTTATGATTGGGGTTGGTGTCTACACTAATAAAAGTATAAAATTTAGTTCAGGAGTAATGTTTTAATGAATTTATCAAAATTTTATGATATTATTTTTAATAAATATTCAAGTGAACAATTACAAGAAATAAATCTTTTCGGAATAAGAAAAGAAAATAAAAATAATCTCTTTGATGATTGGATAGGATGGTTTGACTTAGCTTGTAATATAGGAATATATAAAGGAACTACTGAGCCTGGTCTTTATTGGACACTACACCCTATGCGCAAAGAAGGAGCAGCAAGGCTTGTTACTGGTTTTCATAAACATTTATGGATGAGAGGTAAGCATCGAGGATATGATGCTTTAGTACAAGCAAATAAATGCAAAGTTATTAGAGATCCAAATAAAAATATGATTAGTGATGACAATATAACTCAAAGGGGTTATTTTGGAATAAATCTTCACAGAGCAAGTAAGTATAAAATAGTACAAAAAGTAGATAGGTATTCTGCAGGATGTCAAGTTATTCAAGATATTATAGATTTTAAAATATTAAGGGGAAAAGCATATCAGGCAAAACAAGAATATTATAACTATTATCTTTTTGATAGTAATAATATAATAAAAAAAGCAGCAGATATGAATATTGGAGAGATGATAAAATGACAACAAAAGAAATAGAGGATAGGATAAAAAAAGCTGAAGAAAAAAGAGAAATATTAAAAGAACGAATTTTAGTATATCCTCTTGCTTTAATTATAGAAAATAAATTAATTTCAAATATTGATGCACTAAATAAAGAAATTTGGAAATTACATAAAGATAAGATTAAATCTATTATACAAAATAAAGAATATATTTTTGACTTATCAGAATATAATAACAAATCTTTAATTTCCATTACTGCATTAGATAAAGAAGGTGATGTAATATGTTTTCCAGTCGATGAAATAATGGAAGTTAGAAATGGTTATTTATATTGTTCTAGTTTTGATTATGGAATTGTATATTATGATTTAAAAGAAAAAAGTTATGTGCATAATTATCGGCAAAATCAAACAAAATTAGAAATAATAGGATTTATCGATATAATTACTGAAGATTAAAAAAAACAAATATTTGAGAATGAAGAAGAAATTTATAAAATATTATATGTTTATTTAGCAAATATATTTAAAAAATTAGGCTATATAAAACAATCACCATTAGAAAAAGCATTAGAAGAAAAAGGATTAAATAATGAAAAATAAAATCGAAGAAATATATGAGGAATGGAGTGGAGAATCTGCGCTTGCTAATTCTTGTCGCAATGTACACGATAGCTGCGAAACAATAGAGTTTGCTGAGTATTATTATACAGAAATGATTAAAAATTTAAAATTAATAGAAGCAGCACCGAAAATGCTAGAATGCTTAATAGAAATGGTTACATATTTAGATAAAAATGAATTAAAAGCATATATAGAAAGCAAAACAATATTTGAAAAGATAATGCAAGAAATAATAGAAAAAGCAACAGGAATAAGCATTGAAGAGGTATAAAAATGATATTACTAAAAGTATTTAAGAAAGGTTTAATAAGCCCGTACCAAAATATGCAATATAAAAGCGGTATAATTTATTCCTGCCCAGATTTCTGCGATGATAAAAATATTGATTGTGCAAAGGGACATTACGCAACAGATTGGGATGGCTTATCCTATACATACAGAAAAGGAAGGAATGTATATACAGCTGAAGTAGGCGGAAAAAAGGTTGAATATAATCAATTTAAACGAAGATACGAGAAAATAGAAATATTAAATAAACTTACTATTAAGGAAATCAAGGAAGGTTTGAAAAAAAACTCTGCGAAAGCAGGCTATGATTTATATAAAACTTCTTTCCCACATAACCCGTTAGGGAAAGAAAATCATCCAACCCAAAAAGACATAGAGAATTTAAAAAAATGGATTTCTGTTGATGATACTGTTTGTGATTCTGTTTGTTATTCTGTTAGTGATACTGTTTATGATACTGTTTGTGGTTCTGTTGGTGATACTGTTTGTGATTCTGTTTTTTATTCTGTTAGTGATACTGTTTATGATACTGTTTGTGGTTCTGTTGGTGATACTGTTTGTGATTCTGTTTTTTATTCTGTTGGTGCTTCTGTTAATGATTCTATTTTTGCTTATATATCATCTATTTTTTTCAACATAAAAAAATGGAAACACATAGATCATACCGAGGGCGAGAATCCATTCCAGCCCTGCATAGATTTATGGAATCGAAATTTTGTTCCTTCTTTCGATGGAAAAACGTGGCGTTTGCACACAGGAAAAGACGCAAAAATAGTTTATAAATACGAGGTATAAAAGATAAAGAAGATGAAAAAAAAGGAGATAAAAAAATGAAAAAACTAATAGCAGCAACATTTGCAAGTATAATATTGGTAGGGTGTGCTGGGATGCAGCAAGCAAAAGAAAAAGATTTGATTAGCTTAAAAGAAGTCAAAAAAGTCAAGATGACAAAAGATCAGATATACAAAAAGACTTTAGTATGGGTGGATACTTCTTATTTAAACACAAAAAAAAGAAACCAAAAGAACTATCCTGAACAAAAAATAGTGACATACCAAGGTATTATGCATTCACCATTATTAGATATTAGATACCAGGCGTATAAGGTAATTATTATGTCTAAAAAGAATACATACCAAATATTGCTTATACCAACATATGGGATAGACAATGGCGGAGAAAAAACTATAGTAAGAAAAATGATGATTAGCGCATACAGGGAGAAATTTAAAGAAATCAGCGCAAGTTTCAACGAAAGGATGAATGATGGATTCTAATAAAGAAATCAAAGTAATAGGAAAGATTTGTAAAAGGATTTATAAAATGATATTTAGGAAAAAAGAAACACCAAATTGTGCAATATGCAGATGGAGAAGTGAAAAAAGATATGGGTATGGTTATGCATGCGAAGCACAGGGAGGGGTAGTTACCTTCGTTGTAAATAGTAATAAAAACTGTTTAAAATTATATGAAAAAAGTGAAATATGCCTATCTGGCAAATTTGAAATAGAAAAATTTGAAATAGAAAAAGAAGACTCCGAGCAATATTTATCTGATAATTTAATTAATGAATTAAAATAGGGGAACAAGCAATGAAAACAATAACAATGGATTATGAAGAATATTTAAAATTAAAAGAAAAATCTGATAGTATTATACAAATAAATTTAAATTTAGAATTTAGCAGATGGCATTATAGTTATTTTTCAGAAAGTGTAGTTTTTGGTGGAATTAGTGTCGAACCAAAAGGAAAAATATTATGTAAAGACAAAAAAGCAAAAGAAATAATAAATTTAATAGAAAAACATGTTGCAGATGTACAAAAAGGTGAGCATTATCAGATAGAAAAAATAATAAAATTAGAAAAAGAAATTAAAGATATAAAAATGCAAAATAACATAATTAAAAATAGAAATGTAATACAAAGGATTTTAAATAAATAACAGTAACAAAGAACGAATCAAAAGGTGAAGAATGAGTATTGTCATAGACATGCACTCGTATAAATTTATACAAATAGATGAAATGTACGGGAGTGTAACAATTACATATAATGATTGTGACATAAATATGTCTTGTGAACAATTTGAAGAATTATATTTAGAAATGAAAAAATGGCATGAAGGAATAAAAGAATGTATATAACAATAAATAAAACAGGTATATTATGTCATTAATGCCGGGAAATAATATTAAAGGCAGCAAAGAAAAAATAGTTGACATATGAAAGAATAATAAGTAAAACAAATAAAGGTGAATAAAAAATGAATAATATAATATTAATAGGAATTATAATTATAATTATAATAGATCTATATACATCTACACCAGTATTTTATAAAAAAGCAAAATGGACTATTTATATATATACTAATTTATCAAAATTAAAAAAAATAGACAATAAATATTATAAACTTAATAATAAATATATTGTTGTATTTTATAAACCATGGCTTTTCGAAATATATGAGGGAGCAACCAAAAAAGAGATAAAATTTAAATATTCTTTAGGTGGGCAGTCTAACAAAGCAGATTATTTGACCTGGTGGGAAAAAATAATGGGATATAAAATAGAAAAGTGGTATAAAGGACAATGAGAAATAAATATTTATATGGGGCGTACAAACTTAATAAATCGTATAAATCTAAAAGTGTAAAAAAAGAATTTGAATATAAATGTATAAATTGTGGTGCTATTATAGAATTAAACAAAATGAAAAAACAAATTGTTTGTGATCAATGTTTTGAAGAAATGACAAGAATATATTCAGCACCTAATATACCGTATTTTGATGAAGAAAAAAATGAAATAGAAGTTGGTATAAACGCTTCCGGTTTTTATTCGTTTTGTGTGTGGGGTAAAAAGTTTGAAGGAAATCTTAATATTATGGATAAAGTAATATATAATGTTGAGCATGATAAATTTAGAGTGGAAAAGAGGGAAAAAGGAATTAGTAATAATGGCTAAACATTGGTGTGAAGCTAAAGGATGTAGTGTTGGAGATGCAAGATGCAAGACATGCGAGTTGTATAATGAGATTAACGGGAATATTATTTGCATGCCAAAAAAAAATAATATAAACCTTAAAAAATCATATAAATCTGAATACAAAATTATCTAGAATATTATGATAGATTTAAAGAAAATACAAAAAAGAAACAAAAAACGACAAAAGCGACAGGCCTAAGGATTAAAAAATGAGTGAAGAAAAAAAGAAAAAACTAACAGATAAAGAAGAAGCATTTTGTCAAGCGTATGTGTTCAATCCTCTATCTCAATGGAATAAAGCGAAGTCTGCCGAAATAGCTGGTTATAGCAAGAACAGCATGTACGAGATTGGAGCAGAAAACTACAGAAAACCTCATATTAGAAAAAGGATAGAAGATCTATGTAAAGAGCTAAGAATCAAAAATGAAGAACTAATAACATTTACCATTAACGAATTTAAAAGAATTGCTGAGGCAGATATGTCTGATTGTATTGACGAAGAAGGCAATATTAAGAAAATAAAAGAAATAGATGGTAAAATAGTTAAAAAATATATTAAAGACGATAAAGGAATTAAAATAGAATTACATGATAAATTGGCAGCTTTAAACGGAATCTCTAAATATACAGGAATGGATAAGCAGGTAATAGAGCATACAGGGCAAATAAACATGGTCAAATATGACTCAGACGATGAGGAATTATAAAGGAGGTAAATAATGTTGTTATTTATGTTAGGGATATTTATTGGAATGTTTATTATATTGGCTTGTTTGTTTTGGTCTGAAAATAAAAATCAAAAATCATAAATAAGGAGAAAAAATGTTTAAATACGAACTAGGTGAACAAGTAAAATCTATGACAACAGGCGTGAAAGGAACAATAACAGGGCGAGTTCAGTATATCACGGGATGTGACCAATATTGCATACAGCCCAAAAGTAAAGATGGGAGATCAAAGCCAGATAGCATATGGATTGATGAAAATGCAATAAAACGATGTAAAGGGAAGCGCCTAAAAATAGACAATAGCAGTATAAAAGGTGGCGTACAGGATTCGCCTAAAGCGAAATACTAGCTATAAAAGAATGTTCAAAAAAACACAAAAACAAAAAGACGCAATTAAATTGATGTGTCAGAATATAGAAGTTTTGCTTGAAGGCGGCAGTCGGTCAGGCAAGACTTTTATATCTTTATATGCTTTGATACAAAGAGCATGCAGATATAATGGCTCTAAACATCTTATAGTTAGAAAACACTTCGCGCATGTAAAAAGCATATGGTATGACACTTTACCAAAGTTGTTAAAAATATGTTTCCCCACATTGGAAGTAAAAGAAAATAAAACAGACTGGTTTTGCGAATTTCCTAACGGCTCGCAACTATGGTTTGGCGGAACTGATGACAAGGAAAGAATTGAAAAACTTCTGGGTTGGGAGTGGGAATCAATTTTTATAAATGAAGGTTCGCAAATTCCTTTTGATACGTACGAATTGTTAAAAACAAGACTTAATCCAGCACAGGGCATAAAACCTTTGTTACTAATTGATTATAATCCGCCGTCAACTCAACATTGGGGATACGTGATATTTCATAAAGGGTTGAATTACGAAAACAAACAACCTCTTGAAGATAAAGACAGATACGCAAGGTTGCAAATGAACCCTGCTGATAACAAGAACAACCTTTCAGATACTTATCTAAGTACATTAGAGAGCATGTCAGAGCGCAAACGCAAAAGATTTTTGATGGGAGAATACACAGACGCAACAGAAGGCGCTTTATGGGAAGACGATTGGATTATTAGAAATAGAGTGTTAGAAATGCCAAACGACTTAGAAGTAGTTGCGGTTGGCGTAGACCCGGCCGTTACAGACTCCAGCAAGGCAGACGATACAGGAATAATCGTTGCTGGAAAGAAAAAGATAAATGATATTGATCATTATTATGTACTGCATGATGCAACTGTACATACTAGTGTAACAAAGTGGGGGCAAGAAGTAGTAAAGGTGTACAATAAATATATGGCAGATAGGATAATAGGAGAAACAAACCAAGGCGGTGATCTTGTAGAAGCTAATATAAGGAATTATGATAAAAACATATCGTATAAATCTGTTAGGGCTACGAGAGGCAAAGCGGTTAGAGCTGAACCTATTGCAGATTTATATAGGCGTGGATTAGTTCACCATGTAGGTATTTTTGACGAGCTAGAGTTGCAAATGGTTTCGTGGGTTCCGGGTGACAAGTCTCCCGATAATATGGATGCTATGGTCTGGGTTTTGACTTATTTATCAGGCTTAGGGCCAACAAGTTTTGGTATTGGAAGCGCATAAAATAGTTGACAAAAAAAAAAGAATTGACCAAATAGAGCAATGAAATTGCTTGACAAAATATTTGGGAAAAAATCTTTAGATTATGACTACCACACTGCTAATGAGTATACTTTTTCTAATGTATTTGGTGTTTCTGATGGCGCTCCCATTTTTGTTACTCCTAAAATGGCTTACAATATAAGCGAAAGAAATTCCGACCTGGGAAAGGCTATTGGAGATATTTCAGACGCTGTTGCAAGTTTAAAAAAAGGTGTAAAGACAAAAGGGTCCGATATAGATTATAGCTCGCCAATAATGGAAATCCTTAATAATCCAAAAGGCGGTTTAAATAGGTTTCAATTTTGGCAATCAATAACAGAAAGTTATGAATTGACTCAAGAAATATATATTGTTGCAAGAGGACAGATAAATAAACCACCTTTAGAACTTGTCTTTATAAAACCTTACGAAGTCACATTACATTCAGGTACAGACTCAGGCGACCCATGGAGCATTTGCACTACTAGCAAAAGAGATAGAAGAGTATACACTAAAAACATAATAGACGGCAAATGCAAGTATATAGATAAGACAGGGCTAAACGAGCTCATTGTAATTAGAGGGAAGATATCGACTATAGATGAATGGCGAGGACGTTCACCTTTAGTGCAATTATATAACGACGTGCTAATTGGTACTGATGGGAAGAGACACAACAGAAGCATATTGAAAAACGGTATGAAGACATCAGGAATACTGAGCCCACCAAAAACAATTGAAGCAAATGAAAAGTGGGATAGCGAAAGTGTAAAGCATCTAGAAAGCTATATAAGATCGTTTAATCAGGGCTCTGGAAATGCTGGAAACGTTTTAATAATAGGAACTCCGGTAGAAGTTACCGGTTTAACACAAAATAATAAAGAAATGGACTTTGTGAAGTTGTTGCAAAATAGCCAAGACGCAATTTACAATTTATACAAAATACCTTTAGCGTTAATATCCCGGGACGCCATGACGTACGATAATTTAACAACTGCGAACAGGATGTTTTACACAGAAGCAGTCTTCCCGGTTTTTGAGCAAATTGCAGAAGGTATGCTTGATGCATTAAGAACAAGATATAATATGAGCGAACAAGAAGAATTAACATTTTCTCAAACAGAAATTAGATCATTACAGCCTGTTCTTGTTGAAAACATGGTAAAGCTAAAAGAAACAGAGTCAGTTACCACAAACGAAGTAAGAGAGTTGGGTGGATATGAGCCAGACATAAACGGAAATGAAATATTAGTAACAGGGAATAAGGTGCCATTAAGCACTATAACTTTGTCAGATAGTTTTGAAGATATACAAGGGATAGAAGATGACTCCAGCTCAACAGAAAGCATTGGCGACCAAACAGAAAGCGATGACCGAGAAGAGATTTAGAAGTTTATTAAATCCTTATTTTAAGGAAATCGAATCTAGTTACCGCATAGGTCATACAAACATAAGCGAAGAAGCTAAAGCTCAACTTCGTAATGCGTTGCGTCTAGGGTATATCTACGGCATAAGACAAGTAATCGGTGCGGATATAAGAGAAGAAAAACAAAACGACAACTTAATAAAAGAAATATTATCTGAAATGAGTAGACAACTGGATAATAATATAAATGTGAGAACACAGCAGCAAGAACAATATATTACGGACACATCAAATAAATGGATGTTCAGCATAACTGCAATAGCATTAAATGAAGGATATAGTCAAAAAGAGGCAGACGCTTTGTTGCGCCAAAGGCTAAGAAATCAGAAAATAACCATCGCCGTAACAGAATCGCAATGGGTTGTTGAGACAGCAAGAAAAACCGCTGTTGTTTCTATACCAGATCCTCTTAAGAATTCTGTGGAAGAGATGGCAAGACTTATTTCAATCGGCGAGTATACTGCGGCAAAAAAAATAATGAAAGAGATAAGACGAGTTGTAGGCATCGCTATATCAAAAAATCAAGAAGAATTGATAAGATTGATATCTAATAGTCAAGAAAAACTTGTAAATCCACTATCGCAAGCTAGAGTATTAGCAAATATAAGAGAAAAAGCAGAGAAGCTTGGTACCGAAACAAAGACATGGCAAATATTTGGTGTACGGACTAGAGAATCGCACAGAGAAGTTAACGGGCAAGTAAGGAAGATTGACGAGCCATTTTCTTTAGCTGGTGGTTTATTGCAATATCCTGGCGACGGTTCGCTAGGGGCAAGATTAAAAGAAATAATAAACTGTAATTGCGTTGCAGCTTATTCATAAGGGGAAATATGGAATATATCGAAGTCAAATTCAATTTACATTCTTCTTTAGAGACAAAGAAAAAAGACATCCCCATCGGGATTATAAAAGGTTATTTGGCTACATTTGATATAGACAGGGGAAGAGACAGGTTTCTTCAAGGAGCTTTTCAAGCGTCTATTATGAGACATCGAGAAGCTGGTCGCCCTATTCGGATGAAGGCTTATCACGAAACAATAATAGGCGGTTTCCCAATTGATAATGTTTTTGAAGATGATAAAGGGTTGTGGGTAGAAGGCGAAATAAATTTAGAAACTCAGCTAGGGCGAGAAATTTATTCACTTATAAGGCAAGGCGTTTTGTCAGATATGTCAATAGGATATACACAAAAAGAATCCGATATTGAAAATGGGATAAGAGTTATAAAGGTCGCTGAAATATGGGAAGGATCTGTTGTTGATGAACCTATGAACCCTATGGCTAAAATAACAGAAGTTAAGAAAGTAAATAGCAGGGAGAGTTTGCCAAAAACATTTGCTGATAAAAACAGAATGTGGGAAGCAAGCGCAGCAGAAAAAAGAGTGAGAGAGTGGGCGAATGCTGAAATCCCTAATGACAAATATAAGAAAGCGTTCCTATGGTGGGATGGAGAAGGCGATAAATTTAGTGATTATAAATTGCAAATATGTGATATTCTTGACAGAGAACTTAAGGTGGTACCACGTGCAGTATTTGCAGTGAGAGCAGTTTTGTCCGGCGCTAGAGGTGGTGTTGATATACCAGAAGAAGACAAGACAAAGATTAAGAAGGTAGTTAACCTATTATACCGAGAAATGGAGCTAGACGAACCTTTTGGCAAAGGCGAAGCGAAGGCTTTTTCTATAACAGAATTAAAGAATATGCAAAGATCTATATTGTGCGATGTGTTAAAACATTGCGAAATATCATTGAAAGCAGCAGAGGAGTTTGCTAATGTGTTGATGACTACGGAAATAGTCGTCGATTCTGAGGAACAGAATGCAATAAAAAGAATCTCGGAAGCTGTAAAAAATTTTGAAACAACAATTAAAGGAGAATAACTATGGCAGTAGAAGATCTACAAAAAAGTGCCGATAAAATAGAAAACTTATTGCATGAGGCACAAAAGAAAAACGATGAAGTATTAAGCGGAAAAGCAGACAAAGAAGTAGTTGAAAGAATGGCGGCAGATTTTGCGGATCTTTCAGCAAAACATCAAGAGGCGCTAACAAAGATACAGGCTGAGGAAAAAGCAAGACAGGATTTAGAATTGTCAATCGCAAGAGTAAGTGAAAACGGCGGCAGTTCAAAAAGTGTTTTGTCTAACCCAGAGTACAAGAGCGCATTCAACAACTATCTAAAACATAGAACATCTATTCAAAATGAACTTGTCGACGATGAATTTCGAACTATGGTTAAATCATTTAATCCTTCAATCTCGGAAAGCGACATCGTAGCTACAAAAGCGATGGTTGTCGGATCAAATCCAGATGGCGGGTTCTTGGTACCAGTCGAGCAATCAACAAGAATCATCGAGCGTATCTATGAAACTTCACCTATGAGAACAATAGCAACAGTTGAAAACACAGCAAGTGAAGCAAGAGAATATATACTTGATGACGGCGAGTTTGGTTCTGAAATGGTTGGCGAAGTAGACACAAGAAATGAAACAGGCACTAGCAAAATAGGAATTGTAACAATACCAGTTGTTGAACAATCAGCAGAACCAAAAGCAACACAAAAAATGCTTGATGACGCCGTTTTAAACGTAGAAGCATGGGTAAATAGAAAATTATCATCAAAATTTGCACGTGTAGAAAACGAGCAATTCATTAACGGTGATAGCAATAAGGAAGCAAAAGGAATACTTAGTTATGCAGACTGGACAACTCCAACTGACTTTACTGCAAAAACAAAAGGGCAATACCAGAGAAATGCGCTAGAAACAATTGAAACTGTTACAGCGTCAAACTTTGATGGTGACGACCTAATTAACTTGCAAGCCACACTACTATCTGGGTACAATGGCACATGGGGAATGAATAGACTTACATGGTCAGAAATATTAAAGCTTAAAGATCAAAATGACCAATATTTATTAAATCCAGCAATGTTGTTTTCTGGTAGTCTAGGCATGCAACTACTAGGTGACCCTGTTGTTATGTTTAACGACCTTCCAACTTCTACAGACGGGGCAATTCCTGTTGTATACGGAGACTTTAGAGAAGGATACGTGGTGCTTGATAGAATTGGAATAAGAGTTCTTAGGGACCCATATACGACAAAAGGGTATGTAAAGTTTTACACAACTAAAAGGACAGGCGGCGGAGTAGTTAATTTCCAAGCGATTAAACGTCTTAAAATTAAAGCAGCAGTATAAGGAGATACAAAATGGCACTAGAAAGAGATATACAAAGTAAGTTAAAAGTAAAAGCTGTCGATACTATTTCAGTTACGGCATTAGGAACCCCGGGGACATTTGACGGTACAGAGATAGACACTAAAGGATTTAGGGGAGTAGCGTTTGCAGTTGTAGCCGACGAAGCGATTGGAACAGATGTGATTGCGTTCTCGGCTAAAGAGGACACTGTGTCTGGAGGAACACCAACAGTAGTTGCAAGCGACAAGATATTACCACTTGATGCTGCCGACTATAACATTGGTGATGCCGATACAGATGGTTTTATTGGCGTATTTGGTGTGTTCAGCACAGAAAGATACGTGACACCTTCATTAGTTTCAACTACTGTAGCAGACGATTTAACTGTAACAGTAATTCCAATAATGATACCTGAGAATTTAGCATCAGACGCAACAGGTATAGACGGTCAACCATAATATAGGGGGTAGGCGGGTTGTGATATACCCGCCATCATCGTAATGGCATATGAAGTTGTTAACATAAAAGCTGGTACATGGGTTCAGCTAGGTGATGGATTTTCGATAGATTTTCAATTGTTGGGTGATCGAGAAGCCTATTGGAAGTATTCAAGGGTGCAGCCAGTAGGGACTCCACCTAATAATATTTCGGCTAACTATGTTATAAATGGTAAGATTTATCATAGCTCAAGGGAATTTGGAAGCGTTTGGGTATGGTCTACAGCAAATTGTAATTTCGTTATTAATCATAAAACAATATATAATACTAGAAATTTTTCTAAATATAGCCCAAAATCTTTATTACCATTTAATCAAATACAAGCAACAACAACAGTAGCAATTGAAACTATTAAAGATACTTATGATATAACTGTAGTTGATGCGACAGGGTTTGTGGTTGGTCATAGATTGACTATGTTTAACAATGACATAAATAATGCTTTTTATGGGTACATACAAAATATAGCAGGTAATGTTTTGACATTAAATGCACCTATTAACGATAATTATCCAGTTGGGAGTCAGGTTGACGATCAAATAATCAATATGGGTGTGCTCGGTTCAAAAGGTAACCCAGAATATTTCATAAGAAGAGGATCGTCACCAAATAATTTAAAAAGGTCGATGGTGTTGTCAAGATTTATGATTAACATAGAGACACAAGACGATCCTGATCTTAATGGATTTGGAGACTTGCCCGCCTTGGGGAATGGTGTAGTTTTTAGAGAAGTAGACCAGAACGGGAAAGAAAGACACATTATGACGTTACGTTCAAATTTAGAATTAAGAGCGTTGGCGTTTGACTTCGAATTTTTTCTCGGGAAAACACCACGTGGTTTATCGGCAAGGCTTAGTTTCGGTGGAGAAGAAAAGATCGGAGCTGCTTTTGAGCTTAAACCTGATTCAGATATAAAAATCACTATACAGGATGATTTATCTGGGTTATTGCAATTTATTGTTATCCCAGAAGGATATTTTTTATATGAGTGAGGAAAAATGTTTGTATCTTTGACGCAGGTAAAAATCAATAACAAATACGATTATATCAAAAGTGTTGCACCTACGGCGAATGACGACTCTAGTGCAGGGTTTGCAGTTGGCGAAACATGGCTAAACACTACAGACGGATTAAGCTATCAGGCAAATGATGTTACTATTGGTGCTGCTGTATGGGTAAGGATAGAGGAATCAGAAGATAATATCATTTTGTTAAATGGGGACAAAATATTTAAACAAATTTTAAAAAATCTAAATAATAATTTTATAGTAGATAGAAACAAAGCTTTTGAATCCATAAATTCTAATTTTCCTGACAATTCTATATTTACGAGACAAAAAGCCTATAAGTTAGTTGAGACAGAATCCGCTTATAGCGAATGGGTTTTTAATTCATCTCTCAAGACTATAACAGGTGGGGAGACTGTGTATGGAAGTATTGAAAATATAGATGTAGGTGACGTTATACTTATAGAAGATAGTTTAAAGAATAATGACTATTATAATATAACGGCTACAGCCAGCAACGTGCTAAAAGTAGCAGAAGACATTAAAAATGGTACTGAAAATGCTTTTATTAGTTTGGTTGTTTTCCCACTCGACTTTATAACTGTAGTAGCCAGGCTTATTTGGCATGATATATTTAAAGAAGATAATAACGGGTTGAAGTCTGAGAGGATAGGCACCTATTCTTACACATTAGAGGAACTTGCGAAAAATGGGTATCCCAAAGACGTTATAAGAGGTTTGCAAGCGTATGAGCGAATAAGTGTTGGGGGGAATAGTTATTATGTTAATTGAGAAATATTATAAACCATACACACTGGAAAATAGGGTTATCTCTACAAGAAGCACTACAGCAACTACTTATTCAGACCCTATTTTTGCTAAAGGGTTTATACAACCAATTAAAGGAGACGAAGAGGTTGCACAAGGAAAAGGTGGAGAGAAGGCAACGCATAGATTATATACTTATGTGTCTGTAAACGCTAAATATGGTGATCGGGTCACTCAGTATGGACAAAAATATATAGTTTTGTTTGCTGGTCAACCTAAAGGGATAAGCTCAAGAGAACATCACAAAGAAATAGTTTTGGGGGTGTATGAATAATGGCAACTGTAGCAGTCGAAATAAAAATAGATTTAGGAAAATATACTTCCGTTATGGCCGATAAGATTGCACAAGGAATCGCAGTTGACATTCGCAATAAAGCAAAGAAAAAAGTAAGAGTCGACAAAGGAGATTTAAGAAATTCAATACAAGCTATAAAAATAGCAAGCGGCTCTTATGAGGTCTTTGCACAAGCCCCTTATGCGGCAGCGCAAGAATTTGGCCGCCCTGATTTACCTAAATATGGCTATACGCCATATATGAGGCCAGCGGCCGAGCAAGCTATATCTAATTTAGATAAAATAGTAGAAAAAGCCGAAATAGCAGCGAGGGCAGCGTCTAGCTTATGATAGATACAGTATTATATGATTGGATATATGATAATTTTTCTTTAGCGTATGATTTTTTTTATGGAAGTGCTGAACAAGCAACAGGCAAGTACGGAGTTATGACAAAAATAAGCGACCTTGAAAGGCCAGAAACACTTTGTAATTTTCAAGGTGATACTGGTCGAGCTTTATTCCAATTTAGTTTTTGGGCTGGTGGAAGTATCGGAGCGGATACAAATGCGGTAGAGACTTTACAAATGGCAGAAGATTTTAAAAATAAATTGAAGCTACTTCGAGGGGTTATTGGCACAACTGAACAATACAGAATAGAAAACAACATGACAGAAGGGGCAAGAATAATAGGTGTTGAAGGCTATCAAACTTGGGGCGCTATAGTAGAGTCAAATATTTGGTGGACAAAATTATGACATGCATTAAATGTCTTAATAATAAATGTAAAATAAAAAAGGAAAATATTTACGGAATGGAATGTAAAACATGTAAGAATAAACAATTTTATACCAAAAGATTGAAGCATATCCCTGTATCATATGTATGTAGTATATGTCGGAGTGAAATAAGTATAAAGAAAAGTAAAAAAGAAGACAAACCATTTGAACAAAAGGAGGAAAAAGAATAATGGCTTTTAAAGGAAACGGACAAAAATTGACTGGCGATGATGGCTATTTGCAAAATGCTACATTTGGCACAGAAATACCAGGCGATGGTGTAACACCTTTGCCAGTAGGTACATATTTGATAACTAAAGTGGCGGCTGTGTCAGCTTTCCCAGCACCTGCCTATGGTGGTGATGCAGCTGCTGCAGGTGACATAATTGTTGTAGAAGGTACAAACTCTATAACACCAGCCACAGACGATGACGTAGTAACTTTAGTACTTGAAGACAAATGTGACGTATCTGACTGGACAATGGAGTATTCTAAAGAAGAGATTGAAGTCACGACATTGTGTGATCTGGTTAAGAAATACAGAGCTGGCAAGCCAGACATGACAGGTACTATAAACGGAATATTCTTGACAGGAACTACAGACGACGAAGACGGGTTGTTGAGGCAGTTTATTAGAATAGTTAAACAAGATGGTGATAACTCGTTTGATTCTTTTGCACAGCAAGAGTCAATTTTGTTAGCATTCTTATATGTTAATAACAAAACAAGCATTGCTGACAAGATGTGGGTCGCTGCACCGATACAGCTTTATGGTGAAAGCGTAGGTGGTGAGATAGGGTCAGCACAAACTTTTAGTTCTCCGTTTCGATTCGGTGATTTGACTTATACCGATACAGGCAATGGAGAAACAGTATCTATCGAACCTACTTTTTATAGACTAGGTGATGGAAGTTAAAAAACCGTGTAAACGGGAAAGGATTATAAATGAAACTAAGTGTTAATAGTAAGAATGAATATTATTTTTACCCGGATGTAGCTGATAATTTAGAGAAAGAGGAAAAAGAAAGGTTTACAATTGTTGTAAAAAAAATAAATCCAGCGTTAATTGGTACAGATGTTTATATTTATAACGACAACAACGAATTCGTGGGAGTAAACAATGCTATCAGGCTTAAAAGCCATGTCAAAGAGCTTAGAAATCCTCCTATACTTCAGGTGGATGGAGTAGAAGAAAGAGAACTTACAATAGAAGATTTATTTAGCGATAATTATACCGAGTTATATTCGATTGTGTTAGAACTAAATATGTTTATACACAAATTAAATACAGAAGAGGAATTCGAGACAAAAAAGTTTTAGCTGCCTTTCACATGACATGCAAAGGCAAGAAAGATGTGCATTATGCAGAGAACAGAGGTGATAGGTTGCATGTAATATTTGATAATCATAATAACCCGATTTATTCATGCCGAAAAGACGAAGTCAAAGAACTTTTTACAAATGAATTCCGGAGGTATTTTGATATATGGCAATACTATCACAATGGGTTTGGGTTGCCTTATGGCGGAGCATGGGGCGATTACGATCCTATTTTTATAAACACTATATTACAAATGGAGATACATTATAAAAATAATTTTTCTATTGATAGTGTTAAATTGAAGTATTTAGAAGCAATAATAAAGAGAATGGATCACTACGCAAGTGTGTTTGGGAAACGAAGGTAAAGAATGGCAGATGTAACAGCTTCAAGAATAGTAATTCCGGTACAAACTGGAGCGAAACAGGCTAATATTGATATGTCTGCGCTTAACGATACTTTGTTGAAGTTAAATGCTACTTTGGGTGGTTTAAATCAAAAGCAAAAGACAAATCGTAAAGAGACACAAAAGACTTCTAGTGCCGTTAGTACTCTTAAAAAAGTATTCGCAGCAATTGGAGTTGGTTTAGTAATAAGAAAGTTTGTACAATTAACCGACACATATACTGGGATACAAGACAAGCTTAAGCTTGTTACAAACGGCACAAAAGAGCTTACAGAGAGAGAAAAGCAACTTTTTGATGTTGCTCAGAAGTCAAGATCAAGTTTTCAGTCTACAGCAGAACTATACGCACGTTTGTCTAGGTCAACAAAACAATTAAACGTCTCAAGCAATGACTTGTTGACTGTAACTGACTCTATCAACAAAGCGTTTCTTGTTTCTGGTGCATCTTCGGAAGAAGCTTCAAACGCGATAAGGCAATTATCTCAAGGTTTAGCGGCAGGAGCTTTGCGAGGTGACGAGTTTAACTCAGTTGCTGAACAAGCTCCCCGCCTACAAGAGGCTATCGCAGCAAGTTTAGGCGTAACAGTAGGGCAATTAAGAGGGCTGGCGGCACAAGGGAAGATTACGAGTAAGGTTATCGTTGATGCATTAAAAGGTCAGGCTGATGTAATCGACAAGGAATTTCAGCAGTTGACCCCCACATTTGGTCAGGTTGGTCAGCAGCTAGCGAATACGGCTTTAAAATTAGGCGGAGCGATAGGGCAACAGGTTTTACCTGATATAGCAGTATTAGGACAAGCTTTTATTGCTCTGTCAAAAGACGGTGGTGTCTTGATTGATGCCCTTACTACTCTTTTTAAAGGTGTTGTATTTTTAGCAAAAGGATTCGTTATTTTGGTAGCAGCAGTCGACAAATATACTCAAGAAAAGAATTTTGAAAAATCAGCAGGAGACAGAATTAAAGCAACACAAAAACTTGTGAAGTCTTTACAAGCTGCACGTAATGAGTTAGGACTAACAGCAAAAACAAGGCCGAAGATAGTAGCTGAATTGACAAAAATTATTAAAGCTCAAGATGGGGTCGCAAAGTCAGCACAAGACATTAAAAAAATAGAAGCAGCTAAAGAATATTTGAAGTCTATAAAGCAACAAAGTGCAGAAATAGACAAGCTCCGAGATTCTACATCTACATACAACGATAGAGTTTCTGAGTTAAGCACTGTATTAGAGCAACTTACGAAAAAAAATGAAGATTCTAATAAACAACAAATAACTTCTCAAGCTGCTTTAATTACAACACAGAAGAAAAGAATAGCGCTTACAAAAGAACAAATTGACGCTTTTAATATTCTCGCAGAGGCTGGAGACCCTAAAGCATTTATAAAAGCTCAAAGAATAGCGTTTGAAGAACAAAAAGCGATTGTAAAGAAAGCAGGTCTTGACGTAACAAACTTAGAAAAGTTCCAGCAAATGCAAAGACAAAACCAATTTGCAAACTTTTTTAAAAACATAACTGATAATCAAAATTTGTCATTTATTCAGAGGCAAGAGAAGTTAAAACAAACTTTAAAAACTATACAAGACGCAGAGAACTTATCAAATGAAGAAAGATTGGCAGCACAACAAGCATATAATCAACAATCTGCATTATTAGAGCAACAGCGTTTTCAAGCTATAGCTAACAGTGTTCAATTTGGCGCCCAGGTATTAGGCGACTTTAATCAAATAGCACAAAGTTTAAGCCAAGTAAGACAAAACCAAATAGCTGGAGAAATTCAATCTCTTGAAGAAAGAGGAGCAAGCGAAGAAGAAATCGCTAAAAAAAGAGCAGAATTGCAAAGAAAAGCTGCTATTGATCAAAAAAGATTTGCTACCATAGCGGCAATTTTAGATACAGCGGTTGCAGTTACAAAAGCTCTGGCCTCTACTCCACCACCTGCGAGTTATGCTTTAGCTGCTTTAAGTGCTGCAAAAGGTGCGGCACAAATAGCAGCTATTAGGTCACAACCAATTCCGAAGGCTCAGTTTGGTGGAACGTTTGAAGTCCCTCCGGGCAATCAGGCAGATAGTGGATTACTAAAAATAAATCAGGGTGAAGAGGTTACCGTTACGCCCGTAAGTGAAAAAGATAAAAATTCAGGAGGTGGAAAACAAATATTAATGATAGACGGTCAAGAGTTTGAAGGGTATTTAACTAGCACAATGCAAAGAATACTAAACAGCGGTAAAATAACAATAAATAGAACAGGAGTAGTCAGAACAGCATGAAAGTAGGGAAACTAAGTAAACTCAGTATAGAGAATACTACGATAACATCGTCGGAAGATTCTCTGTCTGGGTTTGGTGACGTAAATTTATTAAATGAACAGTCTTTGGAATTATGGAAAGTCCAAGAAGGGTCTGTAACTGTCACTTTAGAGTTTAGCTCAATAAGTATAGATGCAATATGTTTATTTAATGTAACAATTGAAAACGATATTACTGTAAAAACTTATAATTCGTCTTTAGTAGAAACTAATTCAATAATATTAAATAAAACAGATTTGGTTGGTATTGTGATTAAAAATGGATATTGTGAATTAACAAATAAAAGCGATATAGTTAAAATAGAAATAATTACTAACGGTGCTACTTCCACATTTAATACATCAATGGGTTATATCTGGGCAGGAGAACTACACGACTTTAACGACCTTGAAGCGTTAGTGCCGACCGACAACGGAGCAGATGACGTAATAATAACAAGGGCTAATAGCACAAGTACACAACAAAAATATAATTCACAAAGTTTTAAATTCACGACGAATAAAAATAATCTTTTTAGCGATTTACAAACTAAAATAAGAGAAATACTAGTCAATGGCGGTTATTCGAAAAAAAGGCCGTTTATTTTTAAAGATTGTGTTTACGAAAGTGAAAATCTTATATTAGGCATTTTCGATTCAGGGGCATTTCAATATGATTTATTTGACCCTGATCAAGATTATGCACAAATATCAAAAGGAATAATTGAGGTTTTTTAATTATGAAAAAAGAATGGCGTGAGATAAATGGATATGAAGGATTATATAAGATATCTAATTTAGGCGAAGTAAAAAGCATTAAGAAAGGAATTATTCTCAAAGACAGGATATCTAATTGTGGATATATAAGAGTTGTTCTTTGTAAATGCAATAATCGTAAGGCGATTAGCGTTCATAGATTAGTTGCGAAAAACTTTATAGATAATCCTAAAGAAAAGCCTGATGTAAACCATATTGACGGGAATAAGAAAAACAATAAGATTTCCAATCTGGAATGGGTTACTAAAAAAGAAAATTCATTGCATTCATTCAAAATAGGGTTACAAAAACCACAAAAAGGAATAAATCATGGTATGGCGTCTGTATCAGAAGGAGAAGTAATTTTGATAAGAAAACTCAAAGGCGAGCTGAAGCAAAAAACAATAGCGTGGCTTTTTAATATGTCCACAGCTAATATAAGTAGAATAATGAACAGAAAATTATGGGATCATATTTAAGGAGGTTTATCTATGGGAGTCACACAACGAAATTTATATTTACCAGGACAAAATTTATCGAACCTTGCCGTTAATGTAGACGATAACAGACTAGGAAATGATCAAACAGATATAACAGTTAACTTTGGAACAACACCAGCTACAGTAACAGTCAAAGTTGGTTCTATAATAGAAGTAAATGGAAATAGCTATGTAATAGACACTTCTGATTATGTTTTTCAAATGTCAAACGCAACAGATAACTATATTACATTCACAGATAATCCAAGCGTTGCTTTTAGTAGTGCGTCAACAAAAGGTACTTTTGATGCTCAGAAGCAAGGCTATTATCAAGCAGGAAATACAACAAGGACTTTGAAATGGTATATAGATCAAGCAGCCGAAACATATAAAATAGTTGATATTGGGAACTACCCATTTGCACATTGTGCCGTAACTTTGTCAAGTTCTCCTTATCAAAACATAGGTGTTGCAGATGGAGAAGTTTTGATAAATCTAGCTACAAAATTATACGATACTACAAACTCATATAACACAACAACAAAGACTTACACAGCTCCTGTTTCTTCTTACTATCGGATAAATTACCAATCTCTTTATAATCATAATGCTCTCGATTCTACTTCATTCATAAGAGTAAAGGTAAATGGTACTACAAAATTGTTAAGTACAGAAACAGCATATTTTTCCGCTTCTATTGCTTATCATACAAGAACTGTTATAGGTGATTTATATTTGTCAAGTGGCGATACAGTTAACCTGTATGCACAAATAAATAATGGAAGAATTTTTCTATATAATAGTGCAACAAATAATATATTAACAATTTGTCAGCTTGTGTGAGTACTGTATGATAGTATATACAAAGCAAGGACAAAGAGAATTATTACCAAATCTGGCAGCTTACAGCGGTGGCGTGTACGTATTCCCTTTTTTCGGTAACGAAACATACACAGACCCTTTCGACAGTTCTGTATGGCATTGGGAAGGCGTTACAAATGATATCGACGAAATATTAGGCGTATCTCAAGTGGGTACACCTTTACTTTCTGTTGTAAGTGTATCTGATTGCATTGCATCAAAAGGATCTTTTTTCTGGGATGATATAAATGGAGTTTTATGTGTTCATTGGTACAATTCAATTGGTGATTGGTCAGTTGCAAAACAAGAGAATAGATATTCTAAGATATCGGTTGGATATTCTAGTGGATATAGTTCTTTTACAAACAATGTGTATGACGGACAATATTATAAACCAATAATAATTGGACTAACTGGTTTAAATGTATCTGTTGACCCTACAAAATTAGGTTTAATAAGTTTTGATAGCTCTTCAATAACACTAGCAGATCAGGAAAACAATTTTGCTGATGTGAATACAGAAAATATTGTAGGTGTACCAATCTGGATATATTATACAGATGAACAAGAAACACAATTAAAAGACGAAGACAGAATATTTACTGGTTTTCTCAACGGAATAAAACACAATAGAGATTCTGTTACTTTTGAAATAGTACAATCAAGATTTTTTGAGAATAAGCCTGCATGTCGGAATACTATCACTATAGAGGAGTTTAACGACGCTGGTAACTCAGAAGGGAAACTTAAACCAGTTGCTTGGGGTGATATAAGAAGAGGTAAACTAGTTCTTGTAAACGAAGACGCGTTAACGACTAGTTCGTCCGGAAGTGCAATATTTTTATTAGCTGATCCAGAGATAGGAGCATTAAGGGCAATAAGCAAAATATATGATGACGAAGACAACGAAATCACTATAGATAGTTTTGATTTAAACTCTTGTACGGCAACTATTACAAAAGCAGCGGGAATAAGTGTTTCAAATCTTAAAAAATATAAATGGGGTGGTGAAGGATACAATATCAGCGGTGACTACAACAATGGGCTTGACATAATTAAGGATGCATTTCTTAAGATTGCAAATGTCCCTTTTAGTAATTCGACTTATGATATTGTGCAATGGAACGACCAAACATCTTTGAACAACGAACCTATAGGAATATCAGTTCAATCTGACAAGGGATTTCTTGAAGAGATTACAGAACCAATAATGACAAGTTTGCAAGGTGTTGTACAGACAATAGGCGACGGGCGTATTTCTTTTTTTAGCAGAAATGTTGACGCTGACCCTTCTGAGGATATTAAAAATTACAATCAGGTATCAGACCCCATTATAGAAGAGTCTACAAAAGAGCTGGTTAGTGAAATTCTTGTTGAATATTCACCAGACTTTGTTGCTAAAGAGCCATTGCAAACGGTTGTAAGATATAGCGAAGTACCTTCTCGGTTTGGAATAGACACAAGAGACCCGATATCCCCAGTTAAAACTGTTCTAATAAATGAGTCAGACGCTATTGCAACAGCTAACGAAATAGCAGAAACCTCAACAACTCCTGAACGCATTGTCACGACTGAAAAAACAACAGTCAATAAAGAAATAAATATTTTTAACATAGTTAGTATAGACACAGGTGAATACGGAAGAGAATCAACAGAATACGGAGAAGTATTAAGCATAAATCCCGATTATATCAGCAAAAGGCAATCGTATAAATGTAGAATTATACCAGGATATACGCCGCCAATTGAAATTGAAGGTTTTGCCCATTCAGATGGTTTAAATATATCAACTGGGCACGGGATAGATGGACATGGAATATATAAAGTAATAAGGAGCTACTAAATGGCAAAAGAGATATTATATAATTTTAATTATTTAGCACCAGCACAAATAACAAGAGAAGATTACTTAAATGTGGGGAGCGGTAGTTTTCAACTTGGAGGTGCTGCAAGAGGCTTTAAAGGCGGTACTGATTTTGAAATTTGGGATTCAGCAGTTGGCGGAACACAACTAGTAGAAAATACAGACTACGAGTTGCTAGACGTAGATAACAGACTAAGCGTAAAAGCTGGGTATAATGTGTATACAAGAGTTAGAATTATAACACCAGCTTACCAAACAGGCAATATTTATATAACATATAAAGTAGTTATAAGCTATGTAGATGCTAGCTTTTACAATAATCTTTATAATATAGCTATATCTGCTGGCGGATCTAATATAAAATATCTTACTAATGCGGATTCTCCTTTTACTATCACGGATAGTGATGGTTTTGGAAAAATAATATGTAATACGTCTGGCGGTGATATTATCATAAATACACCAACACCTGCAAATAATCAAAATAGAGAATTAAGCTTTGTTCATCAGGTTGGCGGAGGTATCGTGACGGTGAATGGAACAATAGACGGATTAACATCAGTTGAACTGCCAAAACAATATGACCGAATGACTATACTTGGAACGACTCCAGAATGGGCAATATTAGAAGAAAGAATAAGTTGTCAATTGCGATTAGATACATATGCAGGATATGGATCAACAGATACAAAAATAATGCGTTTTACAAACACAGTAGAAAATTATGGTAATATGTTTAATGAAAATCATAGCACGGGGTACAATGGCAATACGGAAGGATTGGAAATAACTATAAATAAAACAGGAAAATATTCGTTTGATTTTACTGCAATAGCCGGTGCGACAAATTATATTCTAGGATTGTCGTTAAATTCTTCACAAAAAAGCACAAATGTCTGGCAAATAAATATTGCGGATAAATTAATACTTTCAGCTTCCGCAGTAGGACTAGGGGAAGCAAGTTGCTCCACTACAAAGATTTTCAAAAAAAATGATGTAATAGCGTTTCATACAACAGGTAGTGCGATTACAGAAACAACAAGAGTTCTCGCCTCTGTAAATTATATAGGAAATTAGGATATAAAAATGAATAAATACATAGAAATAAATGAAAACAACGAAATAATAGATGTATTTTTTGATTGGCAAAAAGAAAAAATGCAAAGCTCTACAAAGATATTGCTAGAAGAAGATACAACAGAGACAAAACATAAAATAAATGGTAAAAGTATAAGTGAAGAATTTGGATGTTTTATTTTTTTGTATAATAATGGAACAATAACAGAAAAAACACAATCAGAAATAGAGACAAGTGCAGAATATATAATTAGATACAAAAAGATAAAAAGAGATGAATTAAAAGCATATATAGAAAGCGATTCAATTACGGATGGCATTACAAAAACAATACCAGAAATAAAAATAAAGTGGCAACAATTTAAGACAAACTCCAGCAATTGGACTACTAAGCAAGAAATAGATGACGCATTCAATGAGGCAGTTACTTGGTTGCAATCTTAAAATAAAAGGAAAGAAACATGGAAAAACTAAAACAACTAATTAAAGAACATTCGTTTAAGGTTCTTATTATCTTACTACTCACTAACACTTTTGCATCGCTTTGGCTTCCCGCAAAAGATCTAACTAGCTATATGTACAAAAAAGACGTATCTAGTATGATACAACACGTAATAGCGCAATCGATTAAAGAAAGTATAGAAGATGCGAAAGTTGATTACAGCTTGCAGTTAATGCTTGCGGAAACAAAAAATATTCGAACAACAAAAGAAGTTGATGCAAAAATAACCTTTTGGAAAGATAACAATTGGAATGCACAATTAGTTGCTTTAAAAATTGTTCTAAATAGCGAATATGCAACAGAACAATTAAGAAAAATGATGTATAATGAGCAAGTGTATAAGGCTTTAATAAGCCACAGATAAAAGATTAAGCCCCTTAAAAGGGGCAAAATCAAATATTGGAGTAAAAAATAAATATGAACAATTATAAAGCAATATAATTTATAAAAAAAAAGATGTCAAGCATATAATTAAAATACTTGACAAAACTAAATAGCAATTTAATATTGTTACAAAGAGAGGTTATAATGGATATTATAATTAAAGTTGGAATAGTTTTATTTTTAGTAGCATTTTTTATTATTAATGCCTTAATATTTGTTTGTTTATTTGTTAGCAAAATTACTGAGAATGAAGATAGAAGACGTTATGAAGAAATAAAAAACAGTAAAAAAACACCCCTGAGAGGTATCAACAGGGGTGAAAAAATAGATTAAATGGTGATAATGTTTATTATTCTTAAACATAATAAAATAGATTAAAAAAAAGTCAAGGATAAAATAATGAAAAAAAAACATTTGGAATGTTGTGGAAATTGTTTAAATTATGATCAAGAGCGTAATTATTGTACTACTTATGGTTACAGTTTTTATTCTTATACTTGGTGCAATAGCTGGGAATTTGATAAGGACAAAAATGCGTTAAGAAATTACTTGGTGCAATAGCTGGGAATTGATAAGAAAAAAAATGCGTTAAGAAATATTATTATTGACAATAAATACTAAATGAAATATAAGTATATTTGCATTGGGAGACTGTCCCCGTTCTAATATGTTTATGTTCCACATGAGTGTATAGAGGACGGGGACTACTTTACATAGTTTATAGATTTGCTAAATATCAGACCTTTAGCAAGCTTATAAAAATAAGCGAAAGACTTATCTTAAAGGCGGTCTGACAACGAAAGTTGGCCTTTGAGGTAGGTCTTTTTTTTTGGAGGTAAAATGTATAAAATAAATTCTATGGAATGGCATGAGAGTCATTTAAGAAATATGAAAAACTATTATAAAAGGTTAAGAAAAGAACAAGAAAAACGGGAAGAATATGCAAAAAGAATAAAAAACGATATTTCTATGTTGGAATATCAAATAAAAGAAGCAAAAAAAATAGGTAAAGATAAATTTGATAAAGATAGATTCCGAATTAAAAAGGTGAAAATAAATGAAAAGATTAGATAAAAGACTAATATCTTTAAGCAGTTTGAGAATAAAAATAATACATGCTGATTGACATAGGTGGATAGAAAATAATGAATAAAATAAAAAATATTGAGAATATATCAATTGAAGTTGATAACGACATTATATTCTATACGGTTGCTAAACACAAATTATTTTATAGCTACGGAAAAACTGGGATGGATGCTTTATTATTATATTTACATCTAATGTTTACAGCCAGATTGCAGCAAACTAATTCTGTAAAAGCAAAAGATATATATTTAAGAGAGGGGTTAAACTGGGGAGCTGAAAAGCTTAGACATGCAAAAAAACTTTTATATCAACTTGAACTTATTGAAACAGTACAAAGAAGAGATGGAAAAGGACAATTTATAGAATCTTATATTGCGGTTAAAACAAAAAAATCGCCTTTTGAAATAGAAGAAGTTTTACCCGCAACACTCGAAACCGTAACACCGCAAACCCGTAGCACGGTTTTAGACAACAAATGCTTAAACGAAGAAGTTAAATGCTTAAACGAAGAAGAAAATGCTTGTAAGACCGAGCATTTAAATAAAAAAGAAATTGAATATATAGAAACATTTGAAAAACTCTGGTCTATATACAATAAAAAAGTTGGCAAGGATAAAGCATATAAAGCATTTGTTAAAGTTAATAAATCTGATTACGACAAGATATTTGAGCACGTACCAAAATATGTAGAATCAACACCGGACTTAGTTTATAGAAAGCATTTATCTACTTACATAAACCAAAAGAGCTGGAATGATGAGATAATAATAAAAAATGAAAAAAAAGGATTTTACGAGACAGAAGAAGAAAGGGTAAAAAAATTATTGGAAGAAAGAAAAAAAAGAAAAGGTGGTATAAAATGAGAGAAATAAAATTTAGGGCATGGGATAATGTATTAAATAAAATGTATACAGGCCTTAAAGACAAGAACAAAAAAGAAATATATGAAGGTGATATTGTTGTAAAAATACATGATGGTAAAAAAATGCAGAAATCCGAAGTTAAGTTTGAAGATGGTAGTTTTGGAATAAATGACTATTCAGCAGACGGTAAAATGATGCTATGGGCGCTAAGAGGGCGAAGTCATTTGTTTGAAATAATAGGAAACATACATGAAAATCCGGAGTTATGTAATGAACATAGATAAATTTATAAAAAATTTATCTTTGCGTTACCCGGCAGGAGCTACAGATATAAAAATAGAAGACATAGAAGGATACATAATAAGAGCAAAGATAAATGAATATCAACTTGATACTATAGACTTACTCATGCAAGAGAACTACAGTAAAACGTCTTTTCCTTTCGTTAAAGACATTAAAGATATTTTTGAAAAAGGCTACTCCGTAAACAACGGACAAAAATATATTGTAGATAATTATATAAAAAAAACAGATGACATATATTATCCAACATCGTTCGTAAATTATGTATGTAACAAACAAAACATGCAAATAGAGGATATAATTAAATACTACACAATTTATGAAACAAAAAATATAAATGGACATGACTTAAATACATACGAGAATTATTTTTTATATATTTTTTCTGATCTAATTAATAATTACAGGGCAAGAAAGAGAAAAAGAATATTAGGTGAAAGCAACAGAATCAAAACAGAAAATGAATTAAACAGGCTTTTAAACGACACTAAAATAGAAATAGAAAGAGAACCAGAACCGACAGCAAATGACATACAGGAAATTAAAGATATTTTTAAATCATTAAATAAAATATTGACATAACAAATTTAATATGTAAGAATAATTCTTACATATTAAATACAACAAGTGTTGTAGAATTTAGTATAAAATTTTAAGGAGAAAAAAAATGGGAAAAATAAACTCAGTTATAGGGTACACAATGTTAACTATAAGTATTCCAAGTTTTATTATTTTGTTAATAATTGCTTTGTTTAGGTTTTTATGAAAGAAAGCATTTTCCAGTACGAACTAAAAAAAACAATAGAGGAAGCGGGGGGAATATGCTACAAATTTCCAGACTCAATTATGACCAGCGAAACTAGATTTATCCCCCCCAAACCTGCTGATCTAATAGCAATTATAGATCGCAGGGCTATACTAATAGAATGCAAAATAATAAAAGAAGTTAAAAATATTTATTCTCATTTTTTTGGAAATACAAAAGAAAAAAAAGAAAAAATAAATTGGCAAGATTATCACCAGGTCAAAGAACTTTATAAATTTTTCGAAAAAGGTAATGACGCATATTATGCTATAAATTTAAAAATACCAAGGCAAATAAACAAACTAATTTTAATCCACATAAAAACATTTTATAACATATTTATAGAAAAAAATGTAATTACAAAAGAAGAGCTTATTCAATTGGCAGAAAATGGAACACAGGGCACAAAAAAACGGTTTCCCGGAATTGTGAAAAAAATATAATTTTTCTCTATTTTATAAATAAAATACTTGACAAAACAAACAAAGATAAGTAAATTATATTTATAAAAAGTTAACAAAGGCTACGGCCGGGAGAGGAAATATGACTACAATAACAATAAAAGAAATAAAATATGCAATAGCACAAAGAACATATAACGGCGGATCTAATTTATGGAGGAAATTTTGCGATGAAATATTGCCCGATAGTGGGACTAAAATTACTAAAGAAATTAAAAAAGAAATTAATTCATTGCTAACATTAGAAGAAAGAAAAGAATTAAAAAGT
>Ga0210082_1000016_pt1 | contig 34202 bp, 27 predicted proteins | sample White_ThreeSqA_D_2_FD_185592 | JGI IMG/M metagenome (GOLD analysis project Ga0210082, IMG submission 185592) | Wetland microbial communities from the San Francisco Bay, California, USA, that impact long-term carbon sequestration -... | ecosystem: Environmental > Aquatic > Marine > Wetlands ... | reverse complement strand
CCTTCGACACCGGCGGCATCGAGGTGATTGTAGCGGTTCCACTTGTCGTAGAGCAAGATGGGGATGTAACTGATAAGGGCTTCCTGGACGGCGGTGGAGGAGAAACTGAGTAAAAGATCGGCGGTGGCCAAAACATCCTCGAAGGTGCCGCTGTCGCTGACGGACACGTTGGAGGGTACGGGCAGCAGCTTGTAAATTTCCTCCTTTGTAATGGCGTCCCCGGGGTGAATGCGGAAGACGAGGTGTACATCCTCCATGTGGGAAACGGCATCGAATACATCCTCCATGGCGGAGGTCAACTCGTCGATGCTCTCGAGTACGAAAAACCGGCGGCTTCGCCGTGTTTTCATGGAGGGTGCCCAGACGATGACTTTTGTTTCGGGGGGGGCGCCGGTCTCTTCAAAAAAGGCATCGCGGCACTCTTTTCGTTTTAATAGATCGAGGCGGGCGAAAATCAGGTTCCCGGTTTCGATGACATTGCCCTTAAAACCGGACCATTTTAAATAATTTCCCACCAGGGGCGACTGGGCGGCGGCATTCTCGAAGGTATCGCTCACCTGTGCGCTGCCGATATAACGCTCCTCGATGCGGGCACTGGGGTCGGAAGGAACGAGGAGTGTTTTTTGGGGAATGACAAGGGTGGGTATGCCGAGGGACCGGGCTTCCCGGGCCCAACTGTGAGCATCGGCGGTACTGACGGGCGAAAGCACCAACTCGGGTCTCAGGTACCGGAGAAAGGCCCGCTGCCCTCCGGCGGTTTCATAGATGCGGGCAAGGGTATGGAGCAGGTCGGCTTCGACTTTCCGGTTAAATTCATCCCAAAAGGTACAGGATTCATACTCGAACTCCGCGGGGTACAGGGAGGAGAATTCCCGGTAGGCGTCGGTCAGTCTCTCAACCATTTCTGCTTTCACGATGGGGTCTTTGCGGATGAAAAGGTCAACGGGGACGGTGGTTAATTGTTTAACCGGGGCCCTCCTGGTCACGAGTTTAATGCTCTCTTTTACGAAGAGTCCCAGGTACCCCCGGGTGGAAACGGCGCCGCGCAGGTCGGTAACGGCCAGGACGCCGGGGAAACGCTCCTGGATATCGCGGCACACGCGGTCGAGGTTGTAAGAGGGCACGGTGGTAAAGACGCTGGGGACCCGGGAGAATTTTTTAAGTTTCATTTTAAAGACAGTCCGCGCCAGGGTTTTCGCAATCCTCTTTGCCCGGGTTTCGCGCCTGTTTTCGGTTTCTTCGGCCGGGCGGGGGGGTTGGTGGATGACCTCGATGCCCAGGCGGTTTGCTTTGCAGAATTTTTCGGTGAGGGAGGCGACGAAGGGGTCCCGCCTGATCATGTAGGGATTGATTCTTGCGGAGGCGGCGGGGGTGGTATCCCGTGAGAACACGACGGCCCCGAAATCCCGGTATTGTTCTTTAATGCCTTTTAATACTTCGATTATCCAGAGAAAATTATTGATATAAAACCGGGAATAAAAGATAAAGGTATGGAGGAACAATTTTTCAATGGACGGATCGACGGGGAAGGAGAGGTTTTCGGCGATGAGGGTGGTCAATCGGTGGGATTTTTCGAGCACGCGGTTATGGGAAGCGGTGTTAAAATACGGGAGCGTATCGATATCCTTCAGGCCTTTTTCTTTGCAAAGGACTTTGACTTCGGGTTCAAGGGAGACGATGGTGAAATCGGACGGGTTTAGGCCGGTGTTTTTGCAGTGGTCGAGGAACCCGGTCAATTCGTCGGCGATTTCGGCGAGAAATAGTTTGGGGGTGGTTTGGGCATTCATTTATATGACCTCATAAGCGGTTTCGGTAACGAGTTTATCATCGCCCCAACGGGCGGTATACTCTTTATTGGCGTTTTCCAGGGTCTGTTCCCGGTCCAGGCCCCCCTGGAAGCCCCGGATGCAGTGGTTTAAATATTCCCCGATACGCTCGGCCCCCCGTCCGTCGCGGAAGGGGTCGATTTGGTGAAGGAGGTCGCTGCAGTCGCCGATGGTGGAGTCGGGGCTGCCGGGCAGTTGTTTAATGGCGGCGATCATGGTTTCGCTGTCCTCGAAGACGCGGCGGTTCAGGCCGTTACCGGTATAGAAGAGGCGGGAACCGGAGCGCATGGGGTTATAAACGATGGTCCGGGTACGGGTCAGGACGCTCTCGAAAGCGGCGGTGGAGGGTGCGCAGACGACGAGGTCGGCATTGGCGGCGGCGGCGGAAGCGGTGATCCTGTAATCGGCGATGAGGCACCGGCCTTGCCGGCTTAATTCGAGGATTTCTTCGTATACGTCGTCCAGGCGTTCGAGTATCTGGGGTTTCTTGGTTTTGATGAGCAGGGAGAACCGGTGGTCGTCCCGGGCCAGGTCGGCGAGGGCCCGGTACATCTCGGCGATGGAATCCCCGAAAAACCAATCGTTGGGGACTTCGTCGAATATGGTAATAACGATTTGGGATTGTTCTCTTAACCGGCGGATACCCCGGACTTCGGTTTCGGTACTGTTTTCGATATGCCTGCTGTTGACGTTAAGGCCGCCGGACTGGAGGGTGAAGAGGCTGAAGGAGGGTTCGGGTACCTGGGTGAGGCTGTAGGGGCCGGTGATGAAGCTGAGGTGGTTGGGTGGGTTATGGATAATGGTGCAGTAATCGAAGAGTATGGAGCGTTCGACGGCGGTGCCGATGCCGCCGGTTTCGGAGAGGGCGAGGTTGAGCAGGAAATTTTCTTCGGCGGGGGCGGAGTTGACGAGAACGCGGACATTATTGGTAATGAAGAAATCTTTCCAATAGGCGCGTTTGAGCCCGATTCCCCAGAGCCGGTCCAACAGCCACAGGGCATTTTTCTTGTGTAGGAAGAGGGAGTGAAAGGCGGTTTTGAGGTAAAGACGGTAAAAATCGGCCAATTCTTTTTTATATTGTTTGGAGGGGGTCCAATTGGGAACACCGGGAACGGTGGTGGATTCTTCGGGGGATGAGATGCACTGGACGCCACTCTGGCGGAGCCATTCCATTTCGTCTTCGGTGGGCAGGTGGTGGCCGTGCCTGAGGAGTATGAGCATGTTTTCGGGGGGGATGTCGGAATGGTGGAAAAAGGGGATATCGTTCCGCTGGTCTTTGAGCAGGCCCATGCGGTAAATGGTCAAAATCTTCCCGGGCGTTTCGGGCGCACGCGGCGGAGCGGGTTTACGAAACACGGCGGCGCCGAAGAGGGCGCGGACGACTTTCGCGGTAACTTTTGTGAAGAGCCGTAAGGCTTTTTGTTTTTTATGGAAAACGACGCGGTCCACGTATTCCTTGAACCCGTGGATAAGGTCGGTGCTCCAGTGGGAATCGGGGATTTCGAGGATAGTTTCCACTTGTTCTGCAGTGTGGGGGTCATACTCTTTCCACCGGGCATAGTGGGCCATGTAGACGGCGGGGGTAATATCTTTGGAGACTTCCATGCCCAGGTAGGCGGTGAGCATATTCAGGGGTTTTTTATTATTAAAGAAGTCGAAGGTTTTGAAGGTATGGGTCAGTTGGGTAACGATCCGGCGCCGGATTTCGAGGATGTGGTGATAGATGGGGATGGTAATGACGCGGTTTTGATCGTCGCGAACGTAGGCAAGGTTAAGGAGCGGACCGGCCTGCCCGTACCGCTGCCCGATGAGACGAATGGTGAGGTGTTCGGGGAACTGCTTTTTCATACGTTTCAGCATGAAGGCCGCGGGGCGGGTGGTTTCGATGTAGGTGAGTCCTACTTCGGAATTGTTTTTAAGACTTTTCCGCACGCGGATAACGGTGGATAAACGAAGTTTTAAGGTCAGGTAATTTTTTTTCATCGGGGTTTCAGGATACCTTTATGAAAGGCAGTATATTTTTCAATAGTGATTTGACATGCCGGAGTTTTAAATTTTTTTTCCCGGTTTGGGCGGTTGGGTCCAGGGGGGATTGGGAGAGCCAGGGTGCCATGCGCAGCCGTGATTTCAGGGCCAGGTGGTAGTAGATGGGATCGGTTTGCCCGGAAGCGACCTTGAGGGGGTTGATCTTGAACCGGGTCATGGTTTTTTGTATGGTTTCGCCGGTGAGGGGTATATCGAAGAGGGTGGATATCTGGCGGCAGCATTGGGGGGTGTCTTTGATAAAGTCTTCGTAATCGAGGGATAATACGTGGATGCCTTTATCCTGGAGCCACCAGGCGGAGATATCGAAGGCGCGGTAATCGGCGAGGATTGCGGCGACGAGTTTATCGAAGGGGTGTTTGGCGGCGTCGAACATGGCGTCGATGGATTCGGATTCGCCCCGGTACATATGTTTCCGGTAGTGGTATAACCGGTTGACTCCCCAGGTGCTTCGGCGGTGGAAGCCGCCCATGCGGTAATAGGAATAGGCGATTTCGTAGGGGTTTCGTTTGAGCAGGATGTAACCGGGGGTGATATTCAATTCGTTCATGACGGTGTGGAAGAAGGGGATATTTCCTTGTTGGCGGACAAATTTGATAACGGCATTTTCGCCGTATTGGCGGTAAATATCGCCCAGGTAGTTTTTCAATTTTTCTTTAGGGGATTTGATCAAATTGGAGTTGAAAGCGGTTTCGGGTATATGTCCCAGGTAGAAATCGCCGATTTTATAGTTTTGGAGTTTATGTTCGAAGGGGCCGCCGCGGAACCGGTCGTGGACATCCTCGAAATCGGGGTGTCCCTCGAGCTTTTCGGGTACCTGCATCAGGGGTTCGAATACGCGGTTAAAGCCCAACAGTTCGGAGAGGAAATCGAGCACCAGTGTGGAACCGCTGCGGGCGAAGGAGAATACGAGGATCATGCGGTCACCTCGACACCCTGACGGTTTTGAATGCTTCGGCAAAGGGCACGCCGGTTTTCATTCCCCAAAACTCGGCATTCAACCGGATGCCCTTGAGGGAGCGGGGGTGGGGATAATCGCGCAGTTCGCCGGGGTATTTTTCCATTGCCTTTACCTTGGTATCGATGGTCCCGGTGATGTCGAAGAAGCAGTCGGGGCTGAAGGTCAACGGGAAATTCCATTCGGTGGAAGACAACACTTCAAATGAATAAATCTCTTTGACGGTTTCCCCGGTCTGTGGGCGTGTCGCGGTCAAAACGGCGCGGTAGGTGACCCGGTGGTCGATGTTCAGGTCGTTTTCATAGTGGGTGAAGATGATATGGGGTTTGATCTTTTGTTTTACCTCTTCGACCGCTTTAACGATATCCAGCAGGGGTACGCCGTCGAAACGGTTATCGGGGAAATCGTAGACAAACACATCTTTGACACCGAGAATACGGTTGGCATCATGGATATGTTTTTTCAATTCGGCGATCTCATTTTCGCGTTTGTCCCTTTGCCGGGTATGGTCCCGGGAGGTGATACCTTCGCCCAGTATAACGGTATAGACGTCGTGTCCTTCGTTAACGAGCCGGGCGGCGGTCCCGCCGCACCCGAGGATTTCATCGTCGGGGTGCGCGGCAATGATCAATGTTTTTTTATTCATTGTTTTCCTTTTTAAAGAACGTTTCGTTTTTGTAGGATGGGGATGATGTCGCCCAGTTTTTCGACTTCGAACATTTCTTCTATTTCGATCTTAATGTCGAAGGCTTTTTCGATTTCCATGATGAGGTTGAGGTGGCCGACGGAATCCCAGTCGGGGATATCGTCGGAGGTCCAGTTTTCATCGATGGTATCCTGTTCGATGGGGAATACTTCCCTGATGACTTTCTCCAATCGTTTATCCAACTTGTTTTCTCCTATTGCTATCGGCTTAATTTCCTATTCTTCGCGATGAGTACGGCGTATTCGACGGCATCGAAGAGGCTGCGTTCATTGGCGGTGCCTTTTCCCGCTTTGCCGAAGGCGGTGCCGTGATCGACGGAGACGCGGATAATGGGCAGTCCGATGGTGATATTGACACCGCTGACGGATGACCAGGTTTCGCCGTCCCAGAGGAAGCCCATGAGCTTGACGGGGATATGTCCCTGGTCGTGGTACATGGCGACGATGATATCGTAGGTGCCGGTTTTTCCCTTGGGGTAGATGGTATCGCCGGGGATGGGGCCGTGGACATCGAGACCGTCGGCCCGGGCTTTTTCGATGGCGGGAAGGATTTCTTTCATATCTTCGTCGCCCATGATCCCGCCTTCACCGGCATGGGGGTTGAGACCGCACACGCCGATGCGGGGGGAATCGATACCCAGGTGCCGGCAGGCTTCAAGGGCTTTATGGATGGTATTGTAGACGCGTTCGGTCTTGATGAGGTCCACGGCCTGCCGCATGGACACGTGGGTGGTGACATGGATGACGCGCAGGTTCCCGCTGGCGAGCATCATGAAGGCTTTTTCGGATTTGGTGAGTCCGGCGAGCATTTCGGTATGCCCGCGGTATTTTTTACCGTATCCGCCCAGGTCGAAGGACTCTTTGTTGATGGGTGCGGTGACCATGGCGTCGATCTCTTTATCCATTGCCATGTATATGGCTTTTTCGATATATTCACCGGCGGCTTTGCCGCACACGGCATCGACCTGTCCGTAAGGGATGTTATCGATGCCGGTGAGGTTGTCCATGTCATAGACATCGATGACCCCCCGGGTACAGGACGCGTCGGAAATATTGTTTATCCCGCGTACGTCCAGGTTTACTTTCGCTATTCTTACGGCGTCCTGCATGGCCCGTTTATCGCCGATGACGACGGGGCGGCATTTATCGTAAATATCTTGTTTGTTTAACGCTTTTGCAATGATCTCGGACCCGATACCGGCAGGGTCTCCCATTGTGATTCCTATGATCGGTTTCATTAATGTTCCTCCTGTAATGATCGATTATTTAATTAACTATTTCCAATAGTTCGTCGTGTATTTTGCCGTTGGATGCGACGACTTGTTTGGAGTCGAGGGTGCATGGGGAGCCGTCGAAATCGGTAATTTGTCCCCCGGCTTCGGTGAGTATAACGATACCGGCGGCGATATCGCATATTTTGGTATTGACCCAGATGCGTCCGTCGATCTTTCCTTCGGCGGTCAAACAAACGTCGTTGGTGGCGGTGCCCAGTATCCGTGTGGTGAATGCGCGTTGGGTGAGGCGTTTGTAGTAATCGAAGGAGTGTTCGTTAAGGTGGAACTGGTTGTCGAAGGTGATCATGGCTTTGGAGAGTTCGGCATTTTTGGAGACGGAGATTTTTCGATGGTTGAAATAGGCACCTTTTCCTTTGATGGCATAGTAGAGGCGGTTTTCCATGGGGAAGAGGATAACGCCCAGTTCGAATTCGTTACCGTGGGCGAGTCCGATGGAGACGCCGCTGAAGGGGAGTCCGGCGATATAGTTATGGGTACCGTCGAGGGGGTCGATGATCCAGTTTTTCCCGTTTTTATCGACATCGGGTGTTTTTTCTTCGGTAATGATGCCGTGGTTGGGGAAGCGGGATTCGAGTATGTTGAGTATGGCTTTTTGCGCGTTCATATCGACGGTAGAGACCATTTCTTTGGGGGATTTGCGTATAATCCGGTATTTTTTCCCGAAGTTTTTTTGCAAGACATCACCGGCTTCCCGTGCCGCATCGATAGCGGCTGAAAGTTCCTCATTACTGGTTATCATTTATTTTGCTCCCTTAGCTTCTTCCTCAATAACTTCCCCGAATGCGTCTTGGGTATATCCTCGACGATATCCACGAATTTGGGCACTTTCGTTTTGGGCAGGTAGTCGGCGCAGTGGGCGATAATCTCTTCGGGGGTAATGCTCATCCCGTCTTTGGGGACGACGAAGCTTTTGACTTCTTCGCCGAACATGGTATCGGGCACGCCGATGGTGACGCCTTCTTTAACGCCGGGGTGGAGCATGAGTATCTCGTCGATCTCGCCGGGCACGATGTTGATACCGCCCTTGATAATTAAATCTTTTTTCCGGTCTTTAAAATAAAAAACACCGTTTTCGTCTATATATCCGAGGTCGCCGGTATGGAAATAATCGTTGACCACGACTTTTTTATAAAGTGCTTCATTCTTATAGTAGCCGACAAAAACGTTATCGCCTTTGACGACGATCTCGCCGGTCTCGTTGGGACCCAATTCGCGGTCGTTGTCATCGAAGATCTTTACCTCGTTGACATCCAGTGGGAGACCGACACTGCCGGGTTCCCAGCCGGGGGCCAGGGGGTCGTCGATATGGGTGGGGCCGGTCTCGGACAGCCCGTAGAGGTTGGCGACTTTCAAACCGAACCGCCGGTGGAACTGCTCCTGCACGCCTTTCTGTAAAGGCGCGGAACCGCAGCCCACGAACCGCATGGAAGAAACATCGTTTTCGATCTCCCGGCGGTATATGTTCAATATGGAATAGAGCACGGTGGGCACGACTTCCATGTAATCGATACGGTGCTCTTCGATGAGTTTCCATATTTTGGTGCGGATGTGCCAGAATGATTCGGCCATGACGATCTTGCCGCCAAGGTAAGCACAGGGCAAAAGGGAATAGTTGGTGGACGCGGTATGCCCCAACGGCAGCATGATGAGATGGCACTCGTTTTCGGTTTTGAATTTGAAACCCCGGCAAAGGGACGCGGTGAGCGCGATCATGTTCTTGTGTGAGTACAAAACACCCTTGGGCTCGGCGGTGGTGCCGGAGGAATAGTAAAGGCAGGCGGGACTGTTCTCGTCAAGCTCAATAGGATCGAACCGCTCGCCCATTGCCTCGATACTCTTCTCGAACGGCCGGTCCGCCCCGACAGGGACAAAGATAATATCTTCCTTTCGGTCATGGCCGTGGAACTCTTTCTCTTTCCGCATATCGATAAAGATTTTCCGCGGTTCCACCAACCGCACGTTCTTCAAAATCTCCTCTCTATGCGAGGTAAACGGCATGGGGTTCAAAATGGCCCCCACGCGAATAACGGCGAAATAAAAGAAACAGTACTCGGGCGAGTTCTCGATCACCACGGTTACCCGGTCACCCTGCCCTACCCCCAAAGATACCAAATAATTGGCGGTCTTCTCAACCACCCGGTTGAATTCTCTAAACGTATATTCCCTCACGGACCGCACATCGTAAATAAATACCCGCTCCGCATTATGCTCGGCATGATGATATATGACTTCCGAAAAATTTCTCACTCTTGCCTCCGGCGGCCAAAACCCTTTTTGAAAAAAGGGTTCTGGACTCCCAAAAACGTTTGTCTAATTCTTGATCTCAATCAATTCAATTAACTCCCTGGTGCGGGTGTATATCCATACACTCGGATTCTCATGCCTCTTACTGGGCACCACGTCACTCAAAATCAATGCACCCTTCTCTCTTAACTCTTTTATCGATTCTTGAATATCTTCCACCCGGTAACTCAAATGATGAAGGCCCTCACCATTCTTCTTCAAAAACTTGTAAATCGGCGAATCCTCCCCGGTAGGACAAATCAACTCGATGGTCAACTCATCCCCATACCCGGTATCGATTAACAATACTTCCACCTTCTGGATCGGGTCGATCACCACCTCACCGATCGAATCCAACCCAAAGGTCTCTTTATAATACCGCCTCGCCTCTTCCAAATCCTTAACAACTTTCCCGATATGGTGCAGCTTCATTAAAATATCTCCGTGGAATCACCCATGGTAAAATACCAATTGGAACTGTCCGCCACCCGCGCATGATACCTGTGCTCGAAATTCACCCGCAAAATCAACGGACGGTCCACCTCTCTTCGATTAAACCCCTTCTCGATAAAAAGTTTCTCGATCACCGGACTCCCCAATATCCATACCGTCACCATATCCACCACCTGCTCGGCAAAGAAATTCAAACTGCCGTCGATCAATTGAGAAAACGTCTCCTCATCATCCCGCCGCGCAAAAATATCGACGATATGACCGTTCAACGTCTCCTCCTCCCGGTACAATTTTAATGCCACATACCCCTTCAACCGCTCCCCATCATACACCCCATAAGAAAAATACCACCAGTCGGGCCGGTCGGTAAATCTCCATTTTAAATACGTGGAATCCCTCTTCACGGCCACATCGTAACCCGGCGCACACTCCCCCCATAACCGGTCGAACTCCCCGTCAAACACCGTAACCTTCCGAAACGAAAGCGGCGGCTCTTTACGCTCGAGCCCCTTGCCGGGCAACTCCCATTGATCGAAATTGTATAGGTCCCCATACCCCAACGCCACGGTCTCGAACTTATGCGCCCGCTGGTTGGGAAACCCCCAGGTATAAGGGATATTATGGGCCACCAGGTCCTCCATCAATTTATCTCCCACCAGTTTCAAGAGTCCCCGGTTCTGGTATTTTCCCTCTACCAACGCCCCGATGGAATGAGAAGCAATGACCTCCTCATCAAATACTTTCAACCGGTAGGGCACGGCGGCAAAATGGGCCACCATTTTCTCCTGATGGTCCGCCACCCAGATCAACGACGCCCCGGCGGGATTGGTTTCGGTATACTTCCAATACCAATTCTGCAGCGTCCGCCGGTTCCATATAGACGGCAAAGCCCTGGCATCCAGGTCCATAATGGCCTGCTCGTCACCTTTCTGATATGATCTGATCTTCATTTTTACTCCGTTTTATTTTTGCCACGGATTTACACGGATTTACACGGATTTTTTATTATTTTTTATCCGTGTTTATCCGTGTAAATCCGTGGCTAAAACTTTAGATTAACATGTCCCAGAAGATGACTGTCTCCTTTTCGATGGCCACCGCGGCTTTGCGGGCCAGTACCTGGTCCCTGTATTTGGGATGGATACCGGTGCCGGGACGGGTTATCTTTATGTTTTCACGGGTCAGGGTTTCACCTTTTTCGATGTCCGTACGGGCCACGAAACTGCGGCGGGTAATGACGCGGGAAGTCTGCTCATCCGTGGATAATACACGTTTATAGGAACCCAAGGCCGCTTCCGTGTCCCTGACGGTTTTGACAAGGTCCATCATGGCATCGGGGTCCAATGCGAAGGGATGGTCCGGGCCGTTCAAACTCCGGTCCAACGTCACGTGCTTCTCGATAATACAGGCACCCAACGCAACGGCGGCCACATCCATGTGATTGGCCGGGTGATGATCGGAATAACCCACGGGCAATCCGAAAGCCTTTTGAAGCATGGGGATATTGTTCAGGTTCACCATCTCCGGTTTGGGCGGGTAAACGGACACGCAGTGGAGGAGCGCCAATTGACCGTTCCCCTTTTTCAAGATCGTCTCCACCGCCTCCTCGATCTCTCCCAGGTAATGCATCCCCGTGGAGAGGATAATGGGCTTATTAAAACCCGCCAAATCGGCGAGGAAATCGAGAAAGGTCACATCCAACGACGCCACTTTGAACACCGGCGGGTCGAACTGCATGACAAATTCAGCGTCCCGGGCGGAATGAACGGTGGAAAAGACGTGCAGGTCCTTTTCCCGGGCATAAGCGAACATCTCGCCGAACCACTGGCGGGGCATTAAAATATTGTCCCGCGCCACTTCCCACCAGGGCTTGTGACCGTACATATAATCCATTTTCAGTTCCGTGGTGGTGATTTTCCCACTGAACACTTCCAGGGGTTCGTAAGTCTGGAACTTCACGGCATCGAAACCCGCCCCGGCGGCGATATCGATCATCTTCTTGACCGCGGATTTGTCATGGCAGTGGTTGGAACCGATCTCGGCAATAATGTAAACCGGGTGCCCCGGTCCGACTTTCCGGCCGGCTATATCTATCTCTTTCATTGGGGAACCTCCCTCTCAAATTTCGTTTCAATGATATCGATTATTTTCCCGGCGCCGTTTCCCGGTACCACGCGGCGTCCGGTCTCGGACGAGTGTGTTCGTTCGGAAACGGGGAGTAAACGTTTGAACCGGTCGGCAATGGTAACCAACAAATGGTCGTCGGTCCAGTACCCGGCACTTTTTGCAAAACCCCGGTTTGCCCAACCCTCGACGTTGTCCCGCTGGTTTTCGGCCACGGCCAGGGCAACCGCGGGCACTCCCATGCGGGCCAACTCATACAGGGTCTGACCGCCTGAGGTGACGGCAATGTCGGACGCCGACATCACGGTTTTCATGCCTTCGGCATCGGGCGACCGGACCAGGTGAGTATTGTCGTCCACGGCGTCTTCGATCTCGGAAAGGTTCTTGAACGCACTGCCCACGATAATATACTTTCGTAACCCGGGGTAACCGGCGGCCAAAAAACGCATCACCATGGGCGTGATATTCCTGGAATCGTCGCCGCCGAAAGTGACCATCACATCGGTCACGGTCTCCCTGATCTTTTTTCCCGGGACATCCCAAAAGGCTTTCCGTAACGATACGTATTCGGGACCCAGGAGATAAGAGACACCGTTTTTCGCCGGGTAACCCAGCCCCGGGGCGTAAATGTTCCAATTCACCACGATTCCCGGGGGGTAATCGATACGCCGGTTATCATCGAGGTAAACGGGTACACGTACGCTGTCGGAAATCTTCCCGTAAACCCCGCCGCCGGCCAGGTAAGAATCCACGATGGCCACGTCGGTCTCCTTCAACACCCGGAGCAACCGTTCCTCTTCCTCCGCCCAGTTAAAGACGTCGAACGTCCCGGCTTTCAAAATACTCTTAACGGAGTTATCCCCGTTTACGATAAAACGGGGACAATATCCCCGCGCTTCAAAGGCCTGACTTAAGGAAAGACACCGCGTAAGGTGCCCGAACCCGATGTTCTCGCCGCCCTCGGTCAATATGGTAATGTTTCTCATTGTTAATATTAATAAAAACGCAGCCACGGATTTACACGGATTTTCACGGACTTTTTATGTTTTTTATCCGTATTTATCCGTGTAAATCCGTGGCTAAAATTTTTCAAAGTCAGAAATATCCCAGTGTTTTGAGTTCATCTCTTGTTTTCTTGTCGAGTTTTACCTGCTTACTCTTGAAGACGGGTGCTTTTTCGATAAATGTCTTTAATATCCGTTTCAAACCCGCGAGCGTTTCGCCTTCGGTTTCCGCGCCCGCCAGGTTCTCCGTTTCACGGGGGTCGCCGGATAGATCGTAGAACTCGACGGGGTCTTCGCTGGAGTAACCGATGATCTTATCTTTGCCCGGGTTCATATCCGTGGTGTTCATTATTAATTTCCTGCTGCCGCGAATCAAACCGTATTTCTCCGGGCCATACAACGTATTCATGACAAACACCGGCGGGACCGGTTTCCTTCGGTTGGACTTATCGAAAAGCCCGACCCCCTCCAGCCGGTAATCACTGCTTTTTATACCGGCCATCTTGAGCACGGTGGGTAAAATGTCGATCAACCGTACCGGCCGTTCAACCACCTCATGTCTCAACCCATCCCCGGCAAAGATCAAAGGGACACGGATCAATTCATCATACAACGTATGCCCATGCTCGAAATTCTTGTGGTCCCAGAACTCCTCGCCGTGGTCCGCGGTGACCACTACCAACGTATTATCGAAAATCCCTTTTTCTTTCAACCAGGATACGATCCTCTCGATAAGCTTATCCACATACCTGACCTGGCCGTCATACATGGCTTTAATATACGCCTTATCCCCGGCGGATAATTTACCCGCCGCGGCCTTCCGCTTTACAAACTTATGCTTAAACTTCCCCGGGACAAACAGCGAATCTTTCTCCTGGGGCGCGAAAAAGAAATTGAACTCATTCCTGCCGTAAGGAAGATGGACATCCATGTAATGAACGTAGGCAAAAAACCGCCCACCCCGGTTCTCCTCCAACACGGACAAAACCCTGTCGGTCAATTTCCGGCCCCTTAACGAGGCATTAAGATAATAATCGAACCCCTGGTGAAAATGAAACCACTTCCCGATGAAATTGTTCTTACCGGAAAAGAAAAACGTCCGGTAACCCCCGTTTTTCAATATCTCCGCCGTCAACGGGACGGCTTCCGGTATCGCGCCCCGGGCATCCACGGCCCGGTGAACATTGGGCGAAAGACCCGAAAATAATGATGCCACCGACGGCTTGGTCCAGGGCGAGCTGCTGTAGGCACGTTTAAATACCACCCCTTCACCTGCCAAACGGTCGATGCCCGGGGATGTGTCCCGGTGGTAACCGTAACACCCCAGGCTGTCGTACCGCAGCGTGTCGATGACGATATATACAATATTCGGTCCCCCGGTCCCGCCGGTTTCCCCTATTACGTAAACACCCGCATTTAAGAACAATAATAAAAGAACCGTGACAACGGCGGCACGTTTAATATTTCGTTTTCCATTGAGCCGGTGCAGCAGGGATTCCCACCGGCCTTTACCGAACACGTTTCCCAACATCCATATAAATAATACGGTGAAAACAAGCAGACCCAGGTCCACGGCCAAACTCACGGGATGAAACTTCGTATAAGCAAGCATATAATGATTCACCGCCCACGCCGCGGGAAAGAAAACCAAACACCCGGCCAAAACGATCACGATTCTTTTATTGGTTTTCTCCAGGGCCTTGCTCAAAATAAAAAGAACAACAGCCGTAATAACACAAATCGCCATCCATTTAAAAAGGGGTCGCTGGAATACCAACACCGCCAGCCTGTACATCTTATAATAAAGGTACCGCTGCGCGCCCAATTCCCCGGCGGCACCGATCATGCCGGAACCAAACAACCCGGCGACTAAACCGAGAAATACGCCGATGGTCAACAGGGAGGTGGTATTTTTTTCTTTCATTATATCGACTTCACTTTGTATAAATAAATTATCCAGGGCGATTCCTTCGTCTCGAACCGCTTTTCAAACGTAAGACCGTTCTCCGCGTAATTCAGGACTTCCACGGCGGAAAATATATACTCGCCGCCCATCTCCGCAAACGCCGCCGTATTCAATTCCAGGTTCCTGATCTTCACATTTCGCCTCTCTTTACCGATACCCCTGGCAAAGGTCCACCACCGCCGTTTATTGTTGTGTATCTCCGCCGACAACAAATAACACCGCTTCCCGTTATCGTCGAACACGGTTTTAACACCCCTGTCTTTCTCCAACTCCTTTGCAATGATTCGCCGGAACCGGTGCTTGTATTCCAAAGGATATACATTGGAAAAAATGTCCAGGGTATAAAACCCGTTGTACTGCGAAATACCGGGAGGAATTCCCAAACTCGCCGCACGGTACTCCGACTTCGGCCGGCCGATATATTCCGCGATCTTTTCAAATAACCCCTCCGAATAGTACTCCCTGTAACTGAGCGAATAACTGTAACGAAGTTCATCGCCGGCTAAATAACGGTACTCCCAATTGTACCCGCCGAACATAAAAACCAGTTGACCGGCCAATAAAAAAAACACAACGGCCTTTCCAAACCGGGACCGCCATAGTATCCATAACGACAGCCCAAAACCGACGTACCATAAAAACGGGTTCAACCAATAAAAACGCGCCAGGTTCAACGTATTCAATAACTGGTATTCCTCACGCAAGAAATGAATACCCTGCCAGTACTTGAACCCCCATAAAAACGCATTGAACAATGTAAACCCAACCAATACCGATAACAATTTCACCTCTTTTACTTTCCTGATAATGCCATACACCATCCCCAACACCACCGCCCCCACCACGAAGAACCGCTGCGCGGCAATGACATTGCTCCGGTCAAGGACAATATTCTGAAGAAACTCTTTAAAACAAGCGACGGCGCTCATGGGCACCACTTTGATCTCCACCCGGTAAGACGTAAAATTCGGATCGAAAATGGAGTAAATCAAATGGAAATGCGTAAACACGTACAACCCACCCATTATGACCAAACCGATAAAATACGGGACATGAAATTGCCGCGCCTTTACCCAATGAATGATAAGTAAAACGCCCAGGGAGATCATAATAAATAAACCGGCATGCGACAAAATTGAATAAAAAGGAAAAAACACAATATAAACAAAATCCGTGTAACTCCACTTGTTGTCCCTGATGTTCAAAAAACTGTACAATAACAACGGAAGACCCGCAATGGACAATCCACTGGAAGGGTAAAACGGCAGCAAGGCAAAACACAGCGCCGCGCCGTTGATTATCCATTCACGCTCCCCCGCCCCCATGTCCCTGAGAATATGGTCACGAAGCAGCAGCCGCATCCCGAAAAAAGCGGTAAACGCCATGATAAATGCATTCAACGCAAAAGCGGTAAAAGGTGAAAAGATCATAAATAACACGTTGATCACATTGTAACCGCCGGTGGTAAACCCGCTGATTCGCAGACCGTCGAGAAAATTGCCGATCTTCGTCCCGGGATTCATACTAAAGGCCTTACCGCTCTCGGCCAGGACCTTCTGCTGCGGCACCCACGCATCCATCACATCCGCGATCTTCATGTGAATGTCCTGGCCCCTGAAAATATAAGGCGCAAAAAATATGATAATAATTACCACGGATACGATAAGAAAAACCCTGGGCGATCTCATTCGACTTTTCTCCCTACGATACACAACTCCATCTCCCTGCCGATAATACGGGACAACCCGTTAAAGAAAGAAACCACTATTTTTCCCATGGTCCCCAAACTGGTGACCGCACCCTCGAGGTAACTGCCTTTTTGGAATATGACCTCGAACCCATTGGTTTCCAACAGGCTCTTAAAGGTTTTGGTGGAAAAATAATGGGAATGATGGATGGGATGCGCTTTAAAAGACGGCCCTTTGACCATCCCGAATGTAAGCTTATACATAAGGTTTGCCAGCGCGAAAAGCAGCGCATCGTCCATAAAGGTATCCATGGCCACGATCCCTCCCGGCTTTAATATGCGGTGGACCTCTTTGACAACGTCGTTGGGCGTTTCGCTGTGGTCCACCATGTCCCACATGGTCACCACATCGAAGGAATCGGAAGGAAGTTTCATGTCCAGTAAATCGCCGTTGTGTACAATTAAGTTCTCCTTCTCCACGGCATATTTAGCGGCATACTCGGAAATCTCAACCCCCTCGACCTCCCACGAATCCTCACGGGCAACTTTTAAAAAGGTGCCGATGGCACAACCCAGGTCCAATAACCGCCCCTTCGACGGGTACACGCTGTCGATGATCTCGATCTTATTACGAAACGCCCGCTCCCGTAACTCCCTGTTACTATGAAAAAAATCCTTTTGCAAATCACAGAAATACTCCTCGGAATACAATTTCTCGCTTTCTTCCCGGTTAAAAATAACGTCCCGGCACAATGTCTTGCAGCGGGTACATCTCAAAACACCGTGTGTCCTGTATGTATAAACGTTTCTAAAGGAAGTTCCTTTGCAAATATTACATTCACCGCGATTTTCCATATTTTAACTCCTTGAGCCAATCAACCAGGTTGTATTTGTATTGATAATCCATTAAACGGTCCAGCTTCGAGGCATCGAACACGGTGTCGCCGGACTCGATGGCCAGGTCCAACTCCGGCCACTCTGAAAAGGTCACATCGACCCCGTACTTCCCGGCCACCATCCGCGCCAACTCCACTATACTCAAATCATCCGCCCCACCGATATTGAATACATCGTTTAACGTCCCCTCAAGAAACGCACCTTCTTTTAATATTTGACAGATATCGTAAACATGCGTAAAGGTCCGCCGCTGAGAACCGTCACCGTAAAGAGGAATATTCTTCCCATCCCCCGCCCTCCCCAATAAAAAACCCATGGTCCCGTAAGAATAATTACCCAATAAATTCCCATAAGGCACACATATCCTGAAAACAGTATAACGAATCCCAAAACACCGTCGGTACATCTCCAAATATTGCTCGCAGACAAACTTGTTCAACGCATAAACGGTCTTAAACTCTTTCTCATCCCCCTCCTTCAATTTACCGCCCTTCAACCCCCTGTAAACCAACCGCGACGACGGAAACACCACCCGCGCCCCACTCTCCTTCAACCGGTCCAGTACATTCAACAACCCCACTTCATTGACATTAATAAAGTCCTCGTACCTCTTAAAACCCACCGAAGTCCCGGTCAACCCCCCAAAAAAGAAAATAACATCGACATCGAAATCAATCTTTTTCAAAACCTCTTTATTCAATAAATCCAAATAGACATAAAACGGCCCCATCTCCCTGTCCAACGCCCCCGGCTGTACGTCACATACCGTCAAACGAAACCCGTCATTCAGCAAAATTTTCGCCAGGTGCCTGCCGATATACCCGTTAGAACCGATTATTAATGCCGATTTTTTCATACCTTTTGCCTTCGGCGACCAGGGGGGCTTTTTTGAAAAACCGCCCCCCTGGACCCCCCGAAAAACTTTTGTCTAATTAACCTCTTCGTCTACTATGTACGTGGGTCTCTGTTTTATTCCTTCGAAAATCTTACCGATGTACAATCCAACCATTCCCATTACCGATATGATCACACCCGAAAGAAACCATAACGATAAAAATGTACTGGCCCAGCCGGTTACCGTTACATCGGCATAAATATACCGCACCACAAGAAACGCCGCAAATAAAAACGAACTCAACAAAATAAAAACGCCCAACTTTATGGTCAACCGTAACGGCTTGTCCGAAAACGAAAGTATCGTATCGACGGCCAACCTCATCCGCTTCTTAAACGTATACGACGACTTCCCATCCTCCCGCTCCACATGCTCGATACTTAACGTGGTCAACCGAAATCCCACCCATTTGACCATGGTCGGAAAATACCGGTGGTAATCTTTCATCGATGCCATGGCATCGATCACCTTCCGGTGACACAATGCAAAATTCGCCACCGTTCCATCCTGCCTCGTATCCGTTAAATAACTCAATAACGCATAAAAATACTTCGAAAATAATTTTTTCAAGAAATTGTCCTTCCGGTTCCGCCGACTCGCCAATACGATGTCATAACCCTCCAACGCCTTCGCATACATCTTCGCGATCTCATCCGGGTTGTCCTGCAAATCGCAGTCCATTACCACCACCCACTCCCCACGACTAAAATCAAACCCCGCCGCTATGGCATACTGCTGCCCGAAATTCCTGCTGAGTCGAACCCCACGTACCCGCTCATACTTCGCACAATTCTCCTTTATCTTCTCCCACGACCCATCCGGCCCCCGGTCCTCCACCAATACGATCTCATACCTGTCCGTGATCTTAGAGACCGCCGCCGTTATCCGCTCAACCAACTTGTCCACAATATTCTCCGCCCGGTAAACCGGACTCACCACCGAAATCAAAATATTTTCATCACTCATTACTCTATTCCCAAATTTAATATATGCCCACAGAACACACAGAATACACAGAAGTTTTTCTCTTTTTTTTTCTGTGTGTTCTGTGTGTTCTGTGGGCTCTATTTAAATTTTTAATCATTTTTTTTCCTTATTTCATCCTGTATGCGGGCCTGGTCAAGGACGTCGTCCAGGTGCGTCTCAAAATCTTTTTCAACAATGGCCCGGTGGAACTCGGCTAATATATTCGCAAAATGATTGTCCGGTTTCGCCTGGAACTCCTCCCGCAAATCCTGCTTCTCCAAGACGATCCTGGGCTTGAACCCCGGCGGCGGCGTAAATGCCCGCTCGACAATAATTTTACCCTTACTCCCCCAAAACTCATAATTACACTGGTAATAATTGTCAAACCCAAAGGCAATTTCGGAAACCACCCCCGACGGCGAAGAAAGATACGCCGAACCATAAATATCCACCCCTTTCTCTTTGTCGTAACACAAATTCGCGGCCTTTACCTGCAACCCCTTACCCAAAAACATCCGGCTCGCTTTCACCGGGTACCCCCCCGCATCCAGCAGCGCACCACCGCCCAACGCTTTGTCGTACCTGAAATTGTCCCCCGGAAAGGGCGGGAAACCGAAACAACTTCGAAACAACCGGATTTCACCGATCTCCCCGCTGTCCAGCATCGTACGGACAAATTCGTGCTGCGAATGGTACTGGAACATAAAATCCTCCATTAACAAGAGATTCGATGAAGCGGCCTTATCCACCATCCGCGCGGCACCGGCAAAGTCGCACGCCAACGCTTTTTCAGCCAATACGTGCTTCCCCGCCTCCAGGCACTTCATTACCCACTCGTCGTGCAAACCCGTGGGCAAAGGCATATAAACCGCATCGATATCTTTCCGATCCAAAAGGTTTTTGTAACCCTCGACCGCATCACACCCGAAAATATCGCCGGTACGGTGCGCCTTGTCCATATCACGGCTCGCCACCGCCGCAAGCTCCAACCCGGGAATCGAAACAATCGCCGGTATCACCGACCGCACCGCAATATTGGCACAACCCATTACCCCAATCCGTATCTTTCGCATAATCAATCCTCTTTATGTTTTGTAACCACGAAGGACACGAAGAGCACGAAGAGTTTTTTTAACAGGGTGCCGCTCCGCGGCCTTCGTGTCCTTCGTGTCCTTCGTGGTAAAATATTCATATAAACCGTGCCGCGGAGATCAGGCTCCGGGCTTCGATGTTTAAATAGTTGTTGAACTTTATAAATATCAATACCTGGTTTAATGTCATCCACGTATAGTTCTCCGGGACATCCACGGGGAAATCGTCCCCCACTTCGATAATGATGTTCCGGTTCTGCTCTTTAAAGAACCGTCCCCCTTCCTCCGACTGGAGCGTGGAGTAGTGGACCTGTTTGGGCGCGGCATTCAATACGTAGTCCAAAAACGGGACATCGTACTCCTTAAAACCGTCCCTGTAATTTCCGGTCAGACACTGGACCGTGGGCGCCAGTTCGATGATATCGAAATTCCCCGCCTCCAGCTTGGCCTGCACCAGGAAATGACAGACACCGTTGATCCGTTTGACCAAAAACGCCATAATGCCTTCCTGTGCCGATTTGATAAGCGGCTGCGTCCAACTCCGGACTTCACGGTTCCCAATCTCCACGGACACCGCGATCACGGAAAAATATTTTTTCAATTCGTGGTAAATCGAATAATCGTCCCGGACCCAGTGCTCCACCGAATTCAACGGGACCGGGACCACATCCAATTCATATTTCGTCTTTAACCGCGTGATCCAGGAAATGATATCGTCGATCTCATGGAGATGCCTTTCGGTTTCCAACATGGACATTAATAAGCTGGTCTTGAATTCGTCCGATTCCGTGGTCCCGGGTTGAAGGGTTTTGTAAAAATCGATCATGTCGGCGGGGTAATCACCGAAAGGAATACACGATATTACCGTGCGCGTGTCCATATTAACCAGGTTGTCGTACATCAGCAGTTTCTTGATCTGTCCCAGGGTCAGCCAGCAGAAATCGTCGAGTACCTCGATATCGTCTCCCACTTCGACGATAATGTTGCGGTTCCGTTTCTTCAGGAACCGGGCGCCCTGTTCGGACTGGAGCTGGTCCAGCAGGACTTTGGATTCGACCTCGCCCTGGCCGGTGAAGTAGTCCAGGTACAGGGGTTTTTTGCCTTTATGGACTTGCAGGTAATTGCTCTTCGTGGCTTGCAGGGTAGGAGAGAGTTGAACATTATTAATATTTCCCGGTTCGATCTTCGCCTGCATCAGGAAATACAAGATACCGTTGAACTCTTTGGTGATAATGCCCAGGATCCCGACTTCCGGTTGGTTGATAATGGGTTGGCTCCATTCCGGGACGTTTCCCCAGTTCGTTTTCACCCTGACACCTTCGATGGAAAAGAACCGGCCGCTTTCGTGGCGGATGGAGCCGTCTTGCGGGTCCGTGTACCATTGTTTCATATCCGCGAACTTCACCTGTTCAATTTTAACATGGACCGCTTCGTTCCGTTGTTTCAGCCATTCCCGGACTTCGTCGGTACTAATAAACGGATTCTCTTCCGTCAGGGCCGACTTCAAAAATGCCAACTCTTTCTTACCGTTAATAAATCTCATTTTACAAAAGTTTTTGCGGGGTCAGGGGCGGTTTTTTCAAAAAGAGCCCCTGGTTTTTATTGTTGTTTTTTCATTTAAAAGCTTTATCAAGTCCTGATCCGTTTTATAGACCAGTGTCTTATGGGCGTTCATTTTGGGGATATCCGGGTGTGCGTCCAGTATTTTGAAAACGTTCAGCAGCGTACTGTCCAGGTTTTGTTCTTCCAGTTTTTCATAGAGGGCGTTGAACATGTCCAGGTCTTCTTGATAATCCAGGGTCAACCGGTAATCCCTGACCAGTTCTTTCGGCAGGTCCACGAAATTCACCTTGAAAATCGTGGGGTTATTCGTCATGTAGAGCGTCATATGTTCCGAATAGTCTGCTTTTCCCACCAGTCGGATTACCCGTTTCAGGGCTTCCACGTTGTATACCTGGCAATTGGACCCCACCGCGAATTCGCGGGGTTCAGTAAAGTCCGCGCCGGCGGCCAGATGGGACCGCAGTAAAAACTCCGCGATCTCCGGCGACACCACCGGGCAATCCCCGGTTACACGGAAAATCATATCGATACCGTACTTCTCGCACGCGCCCAGGTACCGGGAGATCACATCCTCCGGGTCTCCCTGCCAGAACTTCGCCCTCCCCTTTAAGGTATACTCACCCAACACCGCATCCTCTTCGAGGGTGGAAGTGGCCAGGATGACGTCGTCGGCAAAGGGAAACTTCGAGCAATTATCCAGGCATCGTTCGATGGAAGACATGCCACGGATAGGCAGGATGGCTTTCTGTTTCAATCGCGACGACTTCATCCGCGCCGCCACGATCGCCGCAATCCGCGGCTTCTTAAAATCGTTTATTGTTAACGTATCCAACTCGCCCTTATCTTTATTCAATATAAATACATTCTTTTGAAGCTCTTTTAATTGCTTTAAATTCATACCGGGTTTGTCCGTGCGTCGGAAACTCATGTCCCCGGGCGCGACCAACCGGCCCGCCTTCAGGGAGGTCTTGAGGATCGGTTTCTGGATACTTTTTTCGACATAGGTTTTTTCATTTTGAGAGATGAACTCCGCGGTGAAACATAACGTTACCGTTTGTATCTCTTCGATCATCTCTTTCAGTTCAGCCGGTTCCAGGGCGGAATTGAAATCGTATTCGGTTTCTTTTCTATCCGTGCAGATATGTTTTTCCAGGTATTTACACCCTTTTAAAAAGGCATACACCGGGAACCGGCGCGCAAAGGGAGTTTCGGCGTCGATATGGTCCGCATAACCGATCTCCGTCCCGGGAAACGCCGCCTTTAAAATATCCACTTTCTTTAACGACGTGTCCTCCACCCGGGTGGGGAAATTTTGAAACCCCAACTGCAAGACCACCTTTTTAAAGTGAAACGGTTTGAAGGCGTCGATATAATTTTCAATTTCCGACAGTTCCAGCCCGGAGACGTTAATGATCAGCTCTTTATCGCTTAAATCCAATTTCCGCAGGGCATCGAGGATATCGAGGTTATCCAGGATAGATGGCTGGAGTTTGATACCGAAGACTTTTTCGAGATTCCTTTCCAGTATTTCCACGCCGTAGACACAGAAGAGGTCCAGCCAGACCTTGAAACCTTTCTCGACGGAGAAAGCGATAATATCCGCCCACCGGGCCTCATCGATGAAGAAATTCTTCACCACGGGGTACCAGGAGAAATCCGGGAGGGCGACATTGTCGGGTTTAAAGGCGTGAAACTTAATGCCGATGTTATCGTAACCCACCCCGGAGAAACCGGAGATGGCGGTTTTGATCCGCTCGACATCGCCGCCGTGGAAATTTGCGGTCTCTAAAATAATATGTGGGATTTGGATCATGATTTTTTTCCTAATAGGTCCTATAGGTCTTATAAGACCTATGTTTTCAGGCCGGAAACGGCCTCGATGACCCGGTCGATATCGTCCGTGATCATTTTGGGATAAAGGGGGATACTCAGGCAGTGTTGATAATACTCCTCCGAAACGGGAAAATCGCCCTCCTTAAAACCGAAATGCTCCCGGTAATAGGGCAACAAATGGACCGGGATATAGTGCACCTGGGTGCCGATGCCTTTCTCGTGCAATTCCTGCATGACCCGGGTCCGGGTCTTGTTTATTCCCTTAAAATCGATCTGCAGCACGTAAAGGTGAAACGCGGAAAATATCTCCGCCCGCTCGTAAGGCACCGTCAAAAAGGGCAGATATTTAAAGACTTGATTATACCTTTTTACGATCTCGCGCCTCCGCTTAATGAACCGATCGATTTTCTTTAACTGGCTGAGACCCAACGCCGCCTGGATATCCGTGAGCCGGTAATTAAATCCCAACTCCCGCATCTCATAATACCACGGGCCGGGCGATCCGGGTCCCGTCGAAGGGTTCACGAATTTCGAGGCGTCCTTGGTGATGCCGTGGTTTCGAAGGAGCAGGAGTTTTTCGTAAAGTTCTTTATTATTGGTGGTTACGGCGCCGCCTTCGCCCGTGGCAATGGTCTTGACCGGGTGAAAGGAAAAGATCGTCATATCCGAATAACAACAGGACCCCACTTTTTTCCCCTTCTCATACCTACTGCCGATGGCATGGGAGGCATCCTCGATCACGTGAATATTTTTATTTTCAGCAATACCGGCGATGATTTCCATTTCCGCCGGCTGCCCGGCAAAATGGACAGGGATAAGGACGCGGGTTCGGGGGGTGATTCGTTTTTCCAGTTCAGCGGGGTCCATACAGTAGGTCCGGCGGTCGATATCGGCGAAACGGGGGGTAAGACGGTTGTAAAGAAAACAATTGGCACTGGCGGCAAAGGTATTGGGCACCGTCAGACCTTCGTATCCTTCCGGGATATCCAACGCGTTGACCGCCAGGTGAAGGGCGGCGGTGCCGTTGGAAACAACCACGGCGTATTCGGCCCCGACGTAAGCGGCAAGTGCTTTCTCAAACTCAAGGACCCGCGGCCCCTGGGTGAGGAAATCGGACATCAGCACCTCGACTACCGCCGAGATATCGTCTTCGTCAATCGACTGTTTTCCGTAATTGATCATTTTTCTCAATAAACAACATTTATTTTTTTCAATTCTTCTTTTATTTGTTCGACGGTCAACCACTGGTCATTGGAATCGGAAGAGTACTGGAAACCGTTTTCTATCCGTTTCCCGCCTTCGGTATAATGGCGGTTGATGTCCCACCAGTCCACCTGCGGATAGATAATAAAGTGATCGCCGAAATCATAGGTTTTGCGGGAATCTTCCGGGGTGATCATAATTTCGTGGAGTTTTTCACCCGCCCTTATCCCCACTTCTTCCAACTCGGCCCCCGGTGCCATGGCCCTGGCCAAATCCGTCACTTTAAAGGAGGGAATTTTCGATACGAAGATCTCCGTGCCCTTTGCCGTTTCAATGGCCTTAAACACCAGGTCCACACCGTCGTCCAGGCTGATCCAGAAGCGCGTCATCGCGTTGTCCGTAATGGGAAGTTTTTTGGCCCCCCTTTCCAGGAGGGATTTGAAATACGGGATCACCGATCCCCGGCTGCCCGCCACATTACCGTACCTGACCACGCTGAACGCCATGTCTTTCATCCCCCGGTAGGCATTGGCATGAACAAACAACTTGTCCGATACCATCTTCGTGGCACCGTACAGGTTCACGGGATGAACGCCCTTGTCGGTGGAAAGGGCGATGACCTTTTTGACCTGCCGGTCCAACGCGGCATCGATAATATTTTCCGCGCCGTGAATGTTGGTCTTTACCGCTTCGATGGGGTTATATTCCATTGCCGGTACATGTTTCAACGCCGCGGCGTGAATGACGATGTCCACGCCTTCAAACGCACGGTTAAGCCGGTCGCGGTCCCTGACATCGCCGATGAGGAACCGCATCCGTTTACACCACGGTTCGCACCGCGTCTGCATCAGGTACTGTTTGTACTCATCCCTGGAATAGATAATGATCTTGCGGGGTTGATATTTTTTAAATATCCGTTCGGTGAATTTGTGACCGAAAGACCCGGTCCCGCCGGTTATTAATATTACTTTGTCGTTGAGCAATCGTCACCTCTGATTTTTGAAAAATTGGACCGATTGGACCGATAGGACCTATCGGTCTTATAGGTCTATCGGTCCTATTTTCTTTTTTCTATTTCGGATGAACGGTTACGATAATATCCGTTTTTGCCTGTTGGCCCTGGGGATCGACGGCGATCAATACCAGGTGGTAATCGCCCACGAACCCGAGCCCGTGCTGCCAGGAGAAAGTTCCGGTTTCCGGGTTCAGTGTCGAACCGGGGGGCAGATGACGGTATTTATTGCCTACCACCATGTAACCGGCGGTGAATTTCGAACCGTCGCCGGGCCGCAATTCGATACGCTCCATTTCCCTGCTTTGTACATGGATGGTCCCGTTTTCATCGGGGAAAAAGACCGGCGTATCCATGACCTGGCGATACCCGTTTTTCACCTGGAGGGGATTGACATCGTTCCGTCGTACCAGGGAGAGTTCCCCTGCCCGGGCGACCCCGCGGGCCGCGGCCCGTGATGCCGTGCTCGTACCGCCCAGGGAGTTGCGGATGTTAAAGAACCGCGAACCGATACCGGCGGCATTGCCCGCATCGTCGGCCACGGTCCATGCGATCTGGTGTACACCGTTCTCATATCCCAGGGTATCGAGATAGAAATACGCCTGGGGACCGCCGCTGTTCATTAAACCGGGGAACAATCCGGCGATACCGGGGGAGGGTAAATTATATTCATCGACATTACCCAACAGCACACCGTCTACAAATACATTGATGGTGGAGCCGTCCGCGGGGACCATGTTGGGCATGGGCGTCAATGCCCATCCCCAATTGACGTAATACGCGCCGGAGGCTTCACCCCCCGGTGCCGGGAAATCGATAGCGCCGAAAGGAGTCACGGCATTGGCATTGTCGATGGTAATGGTACGGGGACCGAAAGTGGTTGTCTTCCCGTTATTGTCCGCGGCAACGGCGTAGATAGAGTACTCGCCGTCGGGGAGCGCATTGGTCAGGAGCATATATCCCCACCCGGCCCGGTAATTGCCCGGGTAATCGGGATACAGTGTCTCGACATCCGGTCGTGCCCCTTCCACGAAGATGGCATCTCCCAATGCACTGCCCTGGTTATAATATATTTTTACACTATCCACGTGGATATCGTCCAGCGCCCACCCGGTGACGGGTACGCTGCCGTCGACGATGAGACCGTCCAGGGGATAGGACATCTCGCCCATGGGCGGACGGTCCTGGGACGGGTTAATGATTTTCAGGTTTACCTGGGCGGTCTGGGGAGAATTGGTGGCATCGGGATCATGGGTGGTTACGATACCGGTGTATTCACCCAGCGCCATTGCGGACGGTTCGATACCGATATTGACCACGGCACTGCCGAGCCCGGACGCGGGGTCCACGGTCAACCAGGCCTGGTCGCCTTCGGACGTCCAGTCCAGCGGTTTGCCACCGGCGTTGGACAGGGTCATGGGCTGAGTTCCGGGCAGGTTGCCACCCAGGGCATAGCCGAAATAAAATTCCGCCCGGTTCAGGGCAAGTTCCGCGGGGATTGCCGACGTAATGGAAAACATACTGTTACTGGTATCCGAGGCATTGCTCCTGTCCGACTGATCGGTAATCCGTACCCGGCAACGGATGGACGGGTCCTCGGGAACGGTCCATGAATACATCCCGTCGTTACCGGTATAATCGGTGATCTGTTTCCAGGTATTCCCGTTATCGGTGGAATAATCGATTTCCACCACATCCAGTGTCCCGGTGTTGCTCCATTCGATGGTCTGTGTGGTCCCGGCTTCCCAATCTTCACCGCCGTTGGGGGTTTTTACTTTAATGGTAGGCGTTTGATAGGGGGCGCCAAGGGTGAAGACTTCGTCGCTTTCATCGAATACCCCATTGTTGGAATTGGAAAGAACCCTGACTTTTGCCTCGTCTGAGGCATCGTCCGGGATGGTCCAGTATTTGGAACCGTCATTACTCACGCCCGTCGCGATGGTTTTCCAGGTGGCGCCGTTATCCGTGGAGTATTCGAGGTCCACGCGGCTGACGCTGCCCGTGTAGGTCCAATTGATGAGATGGCCGGAACCCGAGGCCCAATTTTCCCCACCGTTGGGCTCGACCAGGGTAATCGTGGCGGGTGTGCCGCCGTATATTGTAAAGGGGGTGTTGGAGGTATCGTAAATGGAGCCGTTGTCCACGGAGGTAATTTTGACCAGGCACTGGTCGGAATCCTCATCGGGGACGACCCATGGGCGGTTGCCGTCGTTTTTGGCCACGGCGTCGAACAATATCCAACTGGCGCCGTTATCCACGCTGTACTCCAATCTCACATTTCCCACGGAACCAGAGCTGTACCAGTTTACGTCGTGACTGGAGCCGGCGTCCCACACTTCCCCGCCGTTGGGGGAGGTAATAGTAATACTTCCCGGTCCGGTCCCACCGCCGCACTCACTGTAATGCGTACTGTATAAGTAAACGGAGTTCGGTTCCCTGGGACCGCCGTTTCCCACCACGGCAATAACACCGCTGCCATAGTCCATACCCAGGAGAAAACGCAAGGTACCGGTGGCCCGCTTTGTCCAGTTAATACCGTCGGGGCTGGTAAAAAGCAGGCCGTGCTCACCGGCGGCAATATATAAAGACAGGGCATCGCTCGCCCAGGCACTGTAAAACTGATCTACCAAAGGAATTGCTGCACCCCGTAACGACCGGGTCCAATTTTCGGCATTCGGGTCCTGGCACAAATAGACGTCGTAACCGACGGCAATCCATTTGGAACCGCTGAACGCAACACCCCGAATATTACTGGCGGGCTGATACCTCACGGTCCAGTTCTTCCCATCCGAACTGGTTAAAATACGCGGCTGACCGCCACCACACCCGGCGACAAAAATCCCGGCACCGTATTCGATCGCCCGCAAACTGTAGCTGGTTTTGGTTTTTACCCAGGTACTCCCATTGTTCGTACTTGTAAAAACCGAGCCGGCTTCGCCTATCACAACAAAGGTACCGTTCCCATAAGCCGATCCATACAAATCCTCGGTAACTTTTCCGTTGTAAACAACAGACCAGGTTTGACCGTTATCGGAACTTCTGGCAATTCGGCTGTCCCTCATTGCCGCGACATAATAGCCGTTCCCATAAGCCACGCTGTACATATGATCGGACGTTTGATTGAAACTGTTACTTAATTTACTCCAACTGGAACCATTAGAACTCTTATAAACTTGCGCCCCATCCCCCACGGCCAGGAAAAAACCGTTGGCAAAGGTGACATCCCGGAACGTAAGTTCCTTGGTCACATTCCCATTTTTCCAGGTGGTCCCGCATCCCGCTTCCAATTGCCGCTGGAACGCGGGGATTAATAGTGCAACCATTATTAACGCAACCATTAATACTAATTTAGTTTGTTTTGTTATCATTGCATTTTACCTCGTTTTTTATTATTCTTCGACACATTCGTTGTATTAAATAAATTTTCCCTTAAACTCATGGAAATTACCTGGCAAAAAATGTGATCTTTTTGATGTCTTCTATTTTTATCGACCGTTCATCCCCGGCGGCAAACAATATACCTCTCATATTATACTCCGAAAGCACTCGATCGGCGTTATGAGAAGGAGCGGATAAAAATCCCTTGTATTTCTCCTGGTCGAACAGGTAAACTTTCACCAGCCAATCCTTTTTCCCGGAACAGGTATTTAACTCCTGCCCGAGCACTTCAAGCTCGACAAGATTGTCCAGGCTGATGCTCTCCTCCCGGCAGTCTGCCTGGTGAGTTAATACGAACCTCTTTTCCCCGAAGGTTTGGGTCTCTCCCTCCGCGGCCACGCGATTCACCTTCTCGGGAAACTTAAAATTACCGGCCAAAAACGACTGGTACTCGAACTTGACCGTACTGCCGTCTTTTAGAGAAACCTCCACGTATTGTTCCGCACCCCACAACAGGTTATCCCCACTCATAGAGAATCCGAACAATAAAAAACAAATTATTGTTATTTTTAAAACCGTTGACGTCTTCATATTTTTCTCCTTTTAGTTTTGAACTGCCGTGAAACAGGTAAACAGGGGACCCGCTTCCTGTATCCCGGAAGCCATTCTTTCCAATTTTTGCGTATTAAACTTATTGACATTTCTTAAAAGCGGCATTAGATAATAATTATACCACCTTTTAAAACAAACTTCAAACCCATTGTTAAAAAAAAACAATTTTCTCATAATTAATGCCTGCGTCTATAACGGATATCCGAATTTTCCCAGCGGAAGACCGTAAAAATCGACCAATTTACGGTTCCCTTCCCGGTACATGGGCCCCAGCCTTTGGCGCCACTTTTCGGAGACAATCGCCATCGCGGTCTTCTCTTTTCTAAATAATCCCCTGAGCGAGAAGAACGGCTTTACTATACCAAAGACCAGGGGGACACGGCTGAGGGGATAAAGCCGTGTCCTGAACCGCTCGAAATTCAACTGGGATTGCGATATCTCCTTGTGCTCATGTTTGTCTTCGGTGAGTTTCAAACACTCTTCAATATCTATATTCAAAACCGCCGCCAGTTTTTCCATGTATGTTTTACGGTGGTTTACAAATTCTTCCAATAAGAGGACACTCACGTTTTCTTTCCCGAATAGGTCTGCATAGTAATCGACGGTTTTAATGTAATCGATATGCCCGAGATAACTTCGTTCGATATTCTCGAGGGAAAGTTCCAACCAATCGTCGAAAGACACGTGAAGGCCGGAATATTTTTTCGGTACATAGGTCAGCAGCCTGCCCCTGCTGAGGTAAGCGGCGGTCAGGATATCGAACTGGTTCCGGATGGTAAAAAGTATCTTTGCGGCCGGGAATACTTCTTTGAGCCGCCGGGCCACGAGCCCTTTGTCCCGCGCCTTGGAATAGGAGACCAGCATCTCGTCGGAAAGCACGACGGTTTTTCCCGGGTCCCCGGGTTTATCGAACAGGGTGTTTTCCATGTATTCCTTGACGGCGGAGGCACGGTAGACCAGGCTCTCCTGCATGATCAACCGGTGGACCAGCGCCTGAAGGGTTTCATCGGGGTAAGGTTTGCCCAGGTACCGGATTTGCGAATGATTTTTGAACAGGTGTCGCTGCAGGGTAGTGGTCCCTGTTTTTGAGAAGCCGACGTGTAAAACGATATTATTATTGTAATTTAAGTTCATATATCGAATAGGGTCTTTTTTTGTATTTTAAAAAGGCGGGTAGTGTGTCGATGGCGAAACGACGGGTTATGACCAGGCCCAACCCATGGAAAAACGCTTCGGCTTCCGCTGGATCATAATACGTGCTCCCGCGAAAGACTATTTGTTTGTTCCCGTTTTTATTTCCCGTTTTCCCGGATTTTTTTGTCACCATGGATTTGATCTTCCCGTTAACCCTGCGGTAGAACCGGGTCCAGCCCTTTGCCCACCGGGTAATGTGACGGGGAGTAGGAACGATACCGGTTATGCCCATCCGGATAAAATCCATGGGGGTCATGGGGACTTCGGAACGATACCCCAGGATAATCCCTTTTCGCGCCACCCGCAGCAGTTCCGTTACGACCTGGTTGAACACGGGTTTGGTCACCCAGTTGAGCAGCCGGATACACACGGCGTAATCGATGCTTTTGTCCGGGAAGGGAATGTGTTCCGCTTCCCCCATAACCATATAAACATGGTTATGCTCGGGGGATATTTTTTCCATTGCCTGTTGGAGCATGTCCCCGGAGATATCGATACCGTACACGGGATGCCGCCCGTTTGAATACAGGGGCAAAAACCGCCCGGTCCCCAGTGGGATATCCAGTACCGAAGCCCCGGGTTCAAAGTCGGAAGCCAGGGTTTGAACGGCGGCCATTTCACGTTTCCATTTTTTACGTTTGCTGCGCTTCCGGTCGTATTCCTCGGCGGTTTTATCTTTATACCCCCACCGGGCATGGTAATTAACGGTCCGGTTTTCTTTATTCATTTAAAACGTTCCAATCGGTATCCATGACCATAAAGCCCTGGGTGGGATCGTTTTCCCTGATGAGTGTCATATCGGCCAGGATGGAGAACGAACCGATATTGTGCGATTTATACAAAGAACCGCCGATGTGGTCGGACACGTAAAAACCGATATTGTAATTGCCCTCGCGGAACTTATTGTTTTCAATCCGGCACTCCACTTTCAAAAGACCTTCGCAGGGTCCGTTGTCCAGGTTCATCTTGGTGGCGCTGATGACCACGTCCTCGACCTGGTCGCGAATATTGACGGCCAGGACGACGTTTTCCGTCTTTTTCACAAAGTCCAGTTCAAACAACAGCTTAAGGTCGTCAAAGGTCTTGAATTCATTGGTCTCGACATTATCGGCATTGGAGAAAAAAAACCTGCGAAAGATAAAGGAATCGGGCACGGTCATGTAAGCGGCTTCCATCAACAAGTCGGCGGCGGGGGCCGCGGCCTGTTTTTTGGATTCCCTCTCTTTTGCCTTCTTTATGGCGTCGCTCAAATAGAGGGAGGTGACTTTGTCGGAAGGACCGGAAGACACGACACGGCCTTTATCCAGGTAGATGCACCGCGAGGTGAGCGAGGAGATAAGGGCCATATTGTGGGAGACAAAGAGCACGGAGATACCGGAGTGCAAAAGTTCCATCATCTTATTCCTGGCTTTTCGCCGGAAAGAGGCGTCGCCCACGGCCAGGACTTCATCCACGATAAGGATATCGGGTTTCAGGTTGACGGCCACGGCGAATCCCAATCTCACGTGCATACCGGAGCTGTAGCTGCGTACGGGCATATCGATAAATTCCTTCATTTCGGCGAAATCCATGATCTCTTCGAGCAGTTCGTCCATTTCCTTCTTGGAGAAACCCAGGACGGCGCCGTTGATATAGATATTTTCCCTGCCGGTGAGTACGGGATTAAACCCGGCGCCCAGGGCGATAAGGGCCTGGATTTTCCCCCGGATGGTAATTTTGCCTTCATCGGGTTTGACCAGGCCGGAAAGCAGTTTCAGGAGGGTGGTTTTCCCTGCGCCGTTGGCACCGATAAGGCCCACGAGTTCGCCCTTATGGATTTCGAAATCGATATCTTTCAATGCCCAGAATTCATCTTTACGTAATTTGGGACGGCTTTTTCTCCGCCCGGTCAATTCGGAAGCGATATCCAGGATACCGTACCACAGGGACCGTTTCAATCCGCGGCAGAATTTCTTACTCAGGTTTTCGACTTTTACTAGCGGTTCAGACATTGCGTTCATTTCCTTCTATTTTTTTTCTATTTACTTTAGCCACAGAGGACACAGAGAAAAAAAAGTTTTTCATGTTTTCGCACGGCAAACCAACTACCGGCGAAAGAGCCCGACTATTCAAACACCCGCATCACATGTGTTCTACACCGCACCGTAAGGTGCCTATTGACCTATTCTCTCGATAATGATGGGGAGGGCCAGGCGGTAGATGATCCAGCCGATGAACAGTAATCCCAACGTGATCCCGAAGACGATAATAAAGGGGGTCAGGTTGGCGGGGATTCCTTTGAGTACGACCTCTTTGGCACTCATTAACAGCGGGGTAATGGGATTTAATGCAATAATTTTTCCAAGGGTGCCCCCGGTTGCGGGCGGGTAAGCCACGGGAGAGAGGAAAACCAGGCCCTGGGTTACGATGAGGAGGGAGGACTGGATATCTTTGTACAGCAGTCCCACGGGTATCAACAGCACGCCGATCATGGTGCCGAGGAGCAGCAGGCCGGTCAGCGGGATGGGCAGGAAGACCGTTGTCCAGGAGACCGGGACCTTATAATAGATCAGGACCCCGACCAGCATGATGATCTTAATCCCGAAGCTGAACAGCACCTGTCCCATACCCGAGAGGATCAGGGCTTCCCTGGGGAGGTTGATCTTTGTGAGGATGGCTTTCGATTCGGTGACTACTTTCAGCGGCGCATTGAGTGCATCGACGAACAACTGGAAAAATACCGTGCCCAGCAAAACATAAGCGGTATAGGGGATACCCCCGACATCGACACCCAGCATTTTGGAGCCCCGCATCAGAACGAGGACCAGGCTGGTGACCAGTGGGGGAAAGACGGCCCAGAAGTATCCCAGCACGGTTTGGCGGTATTGGGCGGAGATATCGCGAATGATCAATCGCCATGCCAGTTCTCTCGAGGCTTTCAGATCGCGCCACATCTCTTTTATAAGGGATATGGGGTGTCGTACCCGTGATTCGGGTGTATACGTCGTTACATTGAGATCGTTAACGGGATCGGCCATTTCAGCTCCATTTTAACCCGGGCAGGCTACCGCCTTTACCCGGTTCGGGTTCCACTTTTTTTTACCGGAAATTTCATTATAACCATTACTACCTTTGTTTCAGTGAACTGCAAATGGTATCACAAAAAACATTTGTTTTCAAGTTCAGAGAAAGGTCCGGGGAAGCGCGGCATACTTACGAGATAGTCAAAGAACAC
>Ga0210082_1000015_pt1 | contig 34687 bp, 21 predicted proteins | sample White_ThreeSqA_D_2_FD_185592 | JGI IMG/M metagenome (GOLD analysis project Ga0210082, IMG submission 185592) | Wetland microbial communities from the San Francisco Bay, California, USA, that impact long-term carbon sequestration -... | ecosystem: Environmental > Aquatic > Marine > Wetlands ... | reverse complement strand
CTATACAATAAAAAAACACCTGCCTTTAAAGGAAGCTTTATCTAATTTCATCTCCCATTTCAACAATTTTGCGAATCATGCATTTAGGATTTTTGTCTTTAAAGTTGAGTATAGCGAGAGAAGTGGTAGTGAGTTCAAGGATAAAGGTATCCTTTCATTATCCAACCTACAAGATGCCATTCGAAATTTCGATAAATTGTCCGGTATTTTAAACTCTACCTATTCAAAATACATGCAAAATGTATTAATGATATCCATTGAAAAATTTCATTACTTATTTGGACTTTTTGAAGCATTTATAAAGAAAAAAAATTGTAAAGACCCAGAAGAGGTTCGTATAAAAATAGAAAAACACAAAAATTTTCAAAATTCTCTTTTTGAGAAGGTAGGAAGGTTGAAGAACAAGGGCCTGAATGTTGACATAAGATGCATGGGGAGGGACTGGTTTTTCATAGTCGACACTGAGGAGATTATAAAATATAGCAAAACTTTTGAAACACTTGTTAAAAAGCTAAGAGGTATTATCGGTCACCACGAAAGGCTTTCTTTAAAAAGAACCGTGCTAGAGTTTTTTATTGCTGACCTTTATATTATACCTCTTTATAAAAAAAAACTTTTGCTGAATGATATGAAATTCAAGTTGGACTTATTTTCACTTTTTGATCAAGACACTCTAAAGCGGAACCCGCTATTCAATGTGGCACTTAAGTTGGATATCAATTATATCCGGGATACGTTTAATTTATCCCAATGGGCAGGGAAGTATCCTGAATTAAACTGCTTTCAGGCTTGTTCTGAGAGGTTGGCTATTCTAAGGCGTTATGTTAATTATTTCTCTGAGGTATCAGCGTTGAGCACTAAAATTGATGATGAAGATGTCGGAATTGAAATAATAAGAAATAAATTGGAAGAGGCTTCTAATTCGGGATTTCAGGTACAGCCGATAATGGATGACTGGGCTAAAGCAATTGAGTTAATAAATGAAAAGCTTGATACCCTTAATAACGATGGGAAGTCCACGATATACCATAGGGGACTTAAACCTCTAGAAAATATCGCCGATGAGTTTCTACCGGTAAAACATGATGCGAATGCAGGGAAAATGAAATACAGTATAGATATTAGGCAATTCCCTGATTGGGCTAAAAAGTTAAATGCAGGATTTGAAGACACAGTTGAGAAATTCTTTACTGCTATAGCCGTTGTTATTTCAGTCTATGAAAATGACATCTCTGCAAGTCTATAAAAAAGAAATGAGGAGAAAAAAGAACAGGTCCTTTAGGTTTCATTTCCCTCTCCCGAAAAATCACTCATGAAACTGTTTGAACAGGATTTTAACGATTGAACGATAGACAGGATTAAAGATTAACGAAAAGGCAAAAGAATCGGGGCGATGTTTTCAATCTTTTAATCCTGGCAATCCCTTAATCCTTATAATCATGTTCTTATTGTTAAGAGGAAAAGGGTTTTCTTTGCCTGCATTGAAATTAGCCACGAAGCCACGAAGCCACGAAGGTTAAAATAAAAAAAACCTTTGTGTCTTTGTGCCTTCGTGGCTAAGATTTCATCCAGGAAACTGTCCTGTCCCGTTTTTTCCGTTTTTTCTTCCCGCATGCCCGTTGGTGCCATTAAAAATCCCGCTTGTGACAAATGTGATGGATTCGGTTCTGTTGTATGCTAAAATAAGGGCGTAAATTAAAACGCAAGGAGATAGCCTATGACACAAGCGGAACAAAATGTAAACCGGCTGAACTCAGCAAGTAACCGCTGTTACTACGTGGACCAACTCAGGGTATGGGCCATGGTCGCGGTGTTTATCCTTCACTGCTCACACTTCTTCGATCATATCGGCTGGCATGTGAAAAACGCGGAAGCCAACCTGGGTTTTACCATGGTCCTCTTATTTATCCACCAGTGGACCATGCCCCTCTTCTTCTTACTGGCCGGGGCGGCCTCCTGGTTCTCCCTGGGCACCCGGACAACCAAAGAATACGCCGCGGCACGATTCAAACGCCTGCTCATCCCCTACTTTTTCGGGATACTGGTGCTTATCCCACCCCAAAAGTTCCTGGAAGCCGTCAGCCAAAGAGGATTTGAAGGTAACTATTTTGATTTCCTGGGACGGTATTTCAGTACGGATACCTTGTGGATCGGCCCCTCGCTGAACGTCTTCGGGCACTACGGTCACCACCTGTGGTTCCTGGGATTCCTTACGGTTTTTTCCCTGGCCGCGCTGCCGTTGTTCAAGGCGCTGAGAACAGAAAAGGCCCGGCAACTGATAATGAAATGGGGCGACTACTTTTCACAAAAAGGCCGCATCTTCTTGCTGTTCCTGCCGTTGGCCGTGGTGCAGATCGCTTTGCGGCCGCTCTTTCCCGATTACCTCAATTGGGCGGATACGATCTACTGGGCAATATTTTTTATCTACGGGTATATTTTCTTCCTTGATACGCGGTTCGGGGATACCATGGTGAAATACCGGAACATTGCCCTGGCCGTAGGTGTCCTGGGTTTCCTTGTGGTGGCGGCGGGCCTTTACCTGGAGCGCGAAGAGTTCGGGCGCATGGCAATGAACCCGTCTTACTCGCTCCTGTCCGTGGGGTATCAACTACTGTGCAGTATCAGTACCTGGGCCTGGCTGATCTTCATTCTTGGCGCGGGTAAAAAATACCTGGATAAGTCATCGAAAACCCTTGGCTATTCCAACGAAGCGGTGCTGCCGTTCTATATCCTGCACCAGACGGTGATCCTAATTATCGGTTTTTACGTGGTCCGGTGGGACCTCCCCATGATCGCGAAATTCGGGGTGATCACGGTCACGTCTTTTATAGCGATAATGGCCCTCTACGAACCGATCAAACGTTTCCCCCCCACCCGCTTCCTCTTCGGCATGCGGCCGCGGCGCGACCACCCTATAAAGGAAAAAATAATGGAAAATATCTATGAATGAAATGAGAATTTTTAGCCACGGATTGACACGGATAAACACGGATAAAAAAAAAATCCGTGTAAATCCGTGTAAATCCGTGGCAAAAAAAAGAGGTATGATATGAGATTATTAACGATTAAAGGTAAACCGGTTGAGAAAGAAATGGTTGTGCTTTTTATCCTGGTGAGCGTGAAGCTGTTGATTCACCTGTTGACCAATGCGTTCGAAAGCTACGGGATTTTTAGGGACGAATACTATTACCTGGCGTGCAGCCGGCACCTGGACCTGGGGTATGTGGACCAGCCGCCGCTGTCTATTTATATGTTGGCGGTGAGCCGCTTTCTTTTGGGGGATTCGCTGTTTGCCCTGCGGTTCCTCCCGGCCGCCGCGGGTTCATTGACGGTGCTGTTTACGGGCCTGACGGTAAGGAAATTGAACGGTGGATTGACAGCCATGGTTATCGCATGCCTGGCAATGATCGCGGCCCCCATCCTTTTGGCGATGAATAACATCTATTCGATGAACGCCATCGGTATCCTGCTGTGGACGATTGCGGCGTACCTGCTGGTCCGGCTCATCGAGGAAGATAACCCGAAACTGTGGATTGCCATAGGTATCGTCATCGGCCTGGGACTCCTGAACAAGATCAGCATGGGCTTTTTTGCGGTGGGAGTGCTCGCGGGGGTGCTCTTTACGAAACAGCGGAAACACCTTTCCACCCGGTGGCCTTATATTGCGGCGTTGATCGCGGGCGGCCTTTTCCTCCCCTATATCATCTGGAACCTCATGCACGGGATGCCCCACCTGGAGTTTATTCACAACGCAAGTACATATAAATATGCGGGCGTGACACGTCTGGATTTTATCCTGGGACAATTCTTGCTGTCAAACCCATTCTCACTGCCGGTGTGGTTTGCGGGGTTTTATTACTATTTCATCTCCGAAGAAGGCAAACGGTTCCGCCTGCTGGGAATCGCTTTTGTAACGGTGGTCCTGATCTTTATTATCAACGGTCACAGTAAACCGGAATACCTGTCACCGGCCTACCCGATGATGTTTGCGGCGGGCGCGGTCCAATTGGAACGCCTGTTCCGGCGAAAATACCTGGCATGGCTGAAATACGCACTGCCCGTTTCAATGGCGGTCGGCGGTATCATCGCGGCCCCGTTTGCACTGCCCTGCCTGCCGGTGGAAACGTATATCGACTATGCGAAAGCAATGGGTATGGCCCCGCAGACAAACGAAGGTAAAGAACTGTCGGAACTCCCCCAATTTTACGCGGATATGTTCGGCTGGGAAAATATGGCAAAAACGGTCTCGGAAGTATACGCCTCCCTACCACCGGAGGAAAAAGAAAAAACGGTGATCTATGCGCAAAATTACGGCGAAGCGGGTGCAATGGACTATTACAGGAAAAAGTACGACTTGCCGCCGGTGATCTCACCGCATAACAATTACTGGATATGGGGGTGGGACCATGTGGATAAAGGTTACGAAACGGTGATCATTATCGGCGGGAAAATAGAAGACCACCTGTTCTCACTGGAAACGGTGGAAAAAGCGGCAACCATCCATTCCCGGTTCGCCATACCCTATGAAAACAACCTCCCGGTGTTCGTCGGACGCGGCCTGAAACGCACGCTAAAAGAAATATGGGGCACGGATAAGCATTTTATTTAAATGGGTCCACGCGCCGCGTGGTGCCTTCGGCGACCAGAACCCTTTTTGTAAAAAGGGTTCTGGACTCCCAAAAACTTTTGTTTAGGGTAAATCCCAGGGTTTTGAGATAATGTTTGTAAAATAGGAAATCCCCTGGGCCGTGCGAATAGGCCCCCCGCGCCGCGGGGCTGGACTCCCAAAAACTTTTGTTTGGGGGGAGTGCGGGCTTGTAATTTTGATGTGTTTCCTTTAAAATATCGATGGATCATAATGAGGTACGGATGCAATGATTGATAATGTGTTTTTTAAAAACCGGACCATTCGATGGATAATTCTTTTTGCCTTCTTTACTATAATCGGCCTACTCCAATTCAGCATCATTATGACCGAAAAACTCGCCAGCCGCCACCCCATTCCCTGGCAACACCCCTTCATCAATGAAATGACCGGGGCCTACACGGTACTCCTCCTGTTACCCCTACTGTTCCGGTTCTTTAGAAAATTCCCCATGAACCGGAAAAACTTGCTGTCCCATATACCCCTGTATGTACTGGCCTCCATGGTGTTCGGCTCCTGCCACACGGGTTTGATGTGGCTGAGCCGCATACTCATATATAAATTTGTGGATGAGGGTACCTACGATTACGGACGAATGGACTACCGCCTGCTAATGGAATATCACCACCAGATCATTACGTTTTGGGTGGTCTTCGGTATTGTTTCCCTTATCCGGTACGTCCAACGGAACCAGGAAGAGAAACTCCGGCTGGTCCGGTTGGAAGAGGCACTGACCAAAGCGCGTCTCCAGGCCTTACAAATGCAGTTGCACCCGCATTTCCTTTTTAACACCTTGAACATGATCTCATCGACCATGTATGAGAACGTAAAGGCCGCGGATAAAATGATCGCCAATCTCAGCGACCTGTTACGGTTGACGTTGAACAGCAAAGGAGCGGAGGAATATACGCTTGAAAAAGAGTTGGATGTATTGGATTTATATATCGAGATAATGAAAGCGCGTTTTGGGGATAAGTTGGTGATCAGTATGGAGATCGATAAAGAGACACGTTCGGCGAAAGTGCCGGGATTTATATTGCAGCCGTTGGTGGAGAATTCCATAAAGTACGGTATGGAGAGTTTGAAGGAGGTGGAGATCAGGATAGTATCGCGGAGGGAGGACGGGCGGTTGGTATTGACGGTATGGGATAACGGTCCGGGTATCCAGGGGAACCCGGAGGAAGTAATGTCCGGTGGTGTCGGATTATCCAACACGGTCGAGCGACTGGAGAAGTTATACGGCGATAATCACCGGTTCATCATGGAGAATGTAAGTAATGAAGGTTTCAAAGTAGAAATAAATATCCCGTTTCATAACTAAACAAAAGTTTTTCGGGGGGTCCAGGGGGGCGGCTTTTCAAAAAAGCCCCCCTGGCCGCCGGAGGCATATAAGTAATGATGAAAATATTAATAGTAGACGATGAGCAGCCGGCGCGGCGGAAGATTCGTTCGTATTTGGCGGAGGAGTCGGGTATCGGTTCGATTTTGGAAGCCGGGAACGGTGTGGATGCGGTGCGGTTGATCGAAGAGGAGAAGCCGGACCTGGTGTTTTTGGACATCCAGATGCCGGGGATGACCGGTTTCGAGGTGATCGAGGCCGTGGGGATCGACAATATGCCCGTGGTGGTTTTTGTCACCGCTTACGACCAGTATGCCGTGGATGCCTTCGAGGTAGAGGCGGTGGATTATTTATTGAAACCCTATGACCAGGAACGGTTCCGAAAATCCTTTACCCGTGCCGTGGGCCAGGTAAAGGTCCGGGCCGACGGGGTAGGGGATGGGGCGGCTTCGGTGGTCAGGCGGTTACTGGAAGAGGTCGACAAAGGCAGGGGATATGCCGGCCGTATCATGGTAAAAAAGGGGCCCCGTTTCTTTTTTATAAAGACCGGGGAGATTGCGTATATTTCCGCGGAGGAGAAATATGTAAAGCTCCATACCGGGGGTGATGTTTATTTGATCCGCGAGACCATGGCGCGAATGGAGGGGCGTCTGGACCCGGCGGTATTTGCGCGGATTCACCGGTCGACTATTGTGAACATCGATCATATAAAAGAAATCCAGCCTTGGACGCACGGCGATTACGTGGTGATTCTAAAAGACGGGACAACGTTGAATCTCAGCCGCCGCTTCAGCGACCGTTTATTGAGTAGATTTTGATCCAGCCACTAAGGCGCTAAGACACGAAGCCCCCCGCCGGGGGGCTTTGTGCCTTTGTGGCTAATATCCAACAGGACACTAATAGACCATGCCCTGGCACCGGTCGATCTTCTTTACACTATTACTCATGACGGGGTCGGTAATATTCGGGTTTTTGGGTTTTATCCTGACGATCAGTTTATCGGATTTTTTGATCAACACCGGGTGGTCAACCACCATTATGCGCTGCATTGCCCAGGGGTTCGTGGGATAAGGGTTCATTTTCGGCAGGGGTTTTTGGATAACCACTTTTTCGCCTTTCAGCAGGTCGAAATAGACGACCTTAAGTACCGATTCCGTGGCAACGCCCACGTTGTCGACTTTATGATTGGACACGTCCACGAGAATATTGCCCATGTAAAAGGCATCCACCCCGGGCAGTTCGCAGGCGCACCGGGTCGAGTGGACGACATCTACTCTCAGGTCGGTTTTTGTCGCCAACTGGACCAGTTTCGCATCGAGCTTCTTCATCTGTGGTTGTGCCATTGTTTTGGTTTGTGAATCCAGGATTACCGGTGAAACGGCTAATATCATACATACAAAAACGATGGAACCGATAATTAATGACTTCTTCATTTTTATTCTCCTTTTATAAGATGTTTTTTAAATACTATATACAAGAAATAGAAAAAAATCTCAGTTCGTGAAATTTCCCTGTAAAAAATATTAAAAAACGGTCCATCGCTATTGATATTGTGAACCCTTTGTTTTACCATACGTATATTAGATTTAAAACGAATCGTTAAACAAATAAAGGAGGTTTGAAGATGAAAAAGAAGTTGATATCTTTGGTAACCGGCGTGCTTGTATGGGCCGCATTGGTTAATTTCGTTTTCCTGGGAAGCTTTCCCGTGAATGCGGCATCCGCGGCACCCGGTGCCGGGAAAGAGAAAAAGCCGGTGGAAATGAACAGTTTCAATGAAGTAACGGCCCAACTGGACAAAGGGGGGAATTTTTACCTCTATGCCGGGACCGAGAAACTGGCAAAATCCGTGGATGAGTTCGCCCTGAAACTGCGTATAATGATGGAACAAAAAATCGAGGACGACCGGGAAAAAGCCGATGCCTTAAATATTTTCGATTTTATTTACAGTATGGCCAAAAATTCGGGACTCATGGACGTTTCCGGCGTGGGAATCAGTACGATCGCCCTGGAACCCGATCTGAACCGTACGAAAGTGGTGTGTCACCATTACAAGGGAAAAGGGACCGGATTGATCTGGAACCTGATGAAACCCGAACCCCATGAATTGACACCGCTGCGCCTGTTGCCCGCCGATACCGTATTGGCCGGGTTTTCCGATTTCGGGTTGAATGTATTTTGGGAATGGTTCAAAAAGGAAGCCCAGACATCGAACCTGCCCAAGCTCAAACAAGGCATTCTTTTCCTGGAACCGATGCTGCAGCAGCAGGGCATCGATCTGGGGAAATTACTGAATTCCATCGACGAGGCGGGGTATGTGTTGGCCCTGGATAGTCGAAAAAAAGCCGCCATTCCCCTGGGAAAAGATAAACCGGCGCTCGAGATTCCCGAGCCCGCGCTGGCCATTGTTCTTGCGGTAAAGGACGACTCCCTGTTCAATTTGCTGGAAAGCAAGATGCCTTTTGCCCAGAAGTCCCCGAACCCGGAAATGAGAATGCTCCAGATCCCGGTACCGCCGATGCCTTTCACCGTCCAGCCGGTGATCATTCAAAAGGATGGGCTGCTGATCGCGGCGTCCAATAACGATATTGTGAACGCGATGTTTGCGGCAAAGAAAAGCGGGAAGGGGTTGATCTCCACGGCGGAATTTAAAAAACTGTCCGAGGGTATCCCGACGAAGGGAAATAGTTTCAGGTTCGGAAGCGCCCGGCTTTCCCAGGCCATTATGGAAATCCAGTCGAAAATGACCCGGGCATTTACCGAGGGAAAGGGTGAAGATCAGACGTTGATGAATTTTATGAAGATGTTCCAGGAGAAATACGGGATCTTCGGGGTGGTCCGGAACACGGAGGAAGGCACTCTCTATACCATGAACCACGGTTTCGACATGGAGGCATTTTTACTGCTGCCCTTAAGTGTAGCGCTGGGTATTGTGGCGGCCATCGCGATTCCCAATATGTTGACGGCGATGCAAAAAGGAAAACAAAAAGCGACTATGGGAGACATGAAGATCATCGGTATGGCCATCAAGTTGTATATCGACGATCATGGGAAAGCGCCGGAAGGCAATACCCTTTTAGAGATCGCAGACGAACTCCAGCCCTTCTACATCAAAACGCTTCCCACAAAAGACGGCTGGGGCAATGATTTCCATTACCGGCACGGGGCGGGCGACAAACAGAAGGAATTTGCTATCGCTTCCGGTGGACGGGGTGGTGTTTTCGACGGTTGGGAGCAAAGCGGTGTCTATATTGTAACCAGCATGAACGGATTCGAGAAAGATATTATTTTTACGGACGGAAAATTCACCTACGGACCCAAAGTGAAGTAAGGAAGTGCCTAAAGTGCCTAAAGTGCGCTAAAGTGCCTAAAGTTGAGGTGCGCCGAAGGCGCGATCTATAAAATTTAAATGAGACCGGCGCGGAGCGCCTCCTAAACTTTAGGCACTTTAGGCACTTTAGCTCACTTTAGGCACTCTTTCTCCTCCTCCGGCCGGTATTGGAATTTGCCGTTGTGTAAAACGATATCCTGTCCGTTTTCGTTATCCGGGGACCAGGTGCCTTCCTGGTCGAAACCGTTGAACTTTCCATCGCTGCCGGGGCTTGCAACCCAATAGTTTTTCGGGTCTTTCGGATCGACTTTGTAGATCAGGTCATTGCCCCATGCATCTTCCAGGGGGCAGGTTTTAATATAAAAGGGTTGGGTCATCTTTGCCAATTCTTTAATGGTTTTGACTTTGGGCGCATGGTGATAGTCCTCCATGTACAACGAAACGACCCGCCCGATGACATGGATATCGCTCATGGTGGCTTTCAGCTTTTGTTCAAGGGTTTCCGGGACCGGCGATACCAGGTCGATGCGGTTCTTTCTCATTGCAAATAAGAAATCGTTCCCGTTCCACACCTTTACCACCTTTCCGCCGGCCAATTGAAAAACAGTGATACAATTGATGGTCCAGTCTAAGCCGAACCTCCCGTCTTTCAGCCCGGTGGCGGTCCAGCGAACGGTTACTTTATCGCCTGCCCCGAAGATATCGTCGATCCTGGTTTTTACCACTTCGGCCCAACCACTGGTGTGCCTTTTCATCTCTGCCGCCGGTTCCGGTGCCATGAGTTTGTCCAGGGTCGGCATGTCCCGGCTTTCCAGGGCTTTAAACACCGCTTTGACTACACCGGTGTTTTCCTTTTCCGCGGCGGCGGCATCCACCGCCCCGAGAAACATGGTAAACAACACCAACAAAATAATCATAATCGTTTTTCTCATTTTTTCTTCTCCTTTTTTTAGCCACAGACTTCCACAGATTTTCACAGACTTTTCCCGATATAATGCAGCTTTTGTCTGTGTCCGTCTGTGTAAGTCTGTGGCTAGCTTTTTAATTTTTTAAATTTTAATTCCTTTAAATCCGGGAAGGCGTAAACACGCAGCTTCCCGGGCTCATGGACGATAATTCCACTCCTGGAATTATACATTTTCCCATTCTTTTCGAGTGGGGGGAATTTCTTTAACAAGGTCAATTCATTGTTATCGAAAGCGTATATCTCCCGGAAATCCAACCCGCGGTTTTTCCATTTGTATTCGAGATAATAATACTCATCCGGTGTTCGCCGGGACACATAGAACTTCAACTCCGGGTCGCGGCGGGCGCTTTGCTCGATCCTGTCGTTAATGACCTTCATCTCTCTTAATTCCAGGGTATCGAAATCCATGATAAAAAATTTTCTACTCTCGTTGTTTTGATCGTATATCGCCCCGATGGTTTGTTTCAGCGGCGGTTTGTGGAGATCATACACCTGGTATGAATGGAAAATAAATCCTTCTCCCACGGTTACCGTCTTCACCATCCGGGCGCCTTCCATTCCCTTAGCCGTCAATTTCGTGAGAGTCGCCTTATCTTCCGAATATGTCATCAGTATCCCGTTAATATAACAGGGAAACTTTCGACTGGTCCCCAACTCCTCTTTTTCCCCGTTTTCCCATAACCTGGAGACCCGGTGCCGGAATTTCCATTTGGAATCAACCAACCAGAACCGTTTCCCATCGACTTCATCGGCGCCGAACAACCGGACATTTCCACCGGATGTTTGGTGAAATTTTATTTTTTTTACTTCCTTTGTACGGATATCGATAAGGTGAAGCTCTTTGTCCGGGTCTTTTGGGTACCCATCCACAATGGCAATAGTGTTTTTGAACAACCAGGGACCGGTAAACCCACTGTAATTTCTTCCTTCCAGTTTATAAAACGTTTCAACGCTTTTGGTTTTGAGGTCTAAACGTAGAAAATCCGTGGAATCCTCCGGGAAATTATATTCCCTGGAGTATAAGCTGTCCCCGGCCTCGATAAGTACCCGGTTGTTCCACCGGAAAGAGGCGTGGGTTATTTCTTCCACGTCGTTCTCGTCGTATACCCGGAGGGCGAGGGAATCCCATTCGACCAACCGGTGTTTATCAGCCAGGTAATAGGTTTTGTGTCTCGGTGTGAAGAGTGTAGAAACAATAAGAGCGGATAAAATAATCCCTACCGCCAATAAAGGGAAAAACACCTTAAAATACCGCTTGTTGAAACGGCTCACCGGGTGGATACCGGTCTTTTTAAAGGCAAAGATGAATGCGGCGATAAACGGGAATAACAGGCCCACAACGATACCGATGAAGTAGAGGAGCAATTTCCCGAAACCGAGTCTCAAAAACAATAAGTATTCAAGGCTCAAGCCGATGTCCGTCCCATATAGCCATTGACTTAAGAGTGTCGGGATAAGGTAGATCATCCCCAGGAACGCCGCCATTGCCGACAGGGTTACCACGGCCATCATGATGTAGTTTTCCATGGACAGCGAGAGACTGAGTGCGATAATAAACAAGCTGAAATAGACATAAGTAAAGGAAAAAACAGAGGCCAGGGTGAATGCTTCTCCACCGCCGCGATACAGGAGTAAAAACACCAGGTAAAAAAGTACCGCCGCCGTCAACCGCGGCAGTACCTTGATGCCCAGCAGCCGAAGCCTGGAATAGGGAAGCAAGAGCAAGTAATCGGCGGCCCGCTGTTTCCGGTCCCATAAAAAAAGAGAATTCCCCAAAAAGAGCGCGAAGATCAACAACCCGAGATGATACTGCGTGAAGAATAGTTCAAAATACGATATGGACGGACCCCCCAAAACAATTTCCAATCCGAAAGGGATTGTCACCGTCAGCACGATAAAAAACAGCGACTGTTTCAATACTTCGTTAAACTCTTTTCTTAACATAATAACCTCCGATAAAGGATTTCAAAATGTCCGCCAGGTTCAAATCCCGGAACTCGAGGTCGAAACCGGTTCTCATCTTTTCTTCAAAGGGATAAACATAATATTCCCTGATGTAAGGGGTTTCCTTTTTAAAGAGAACGGGCAGGTCGTCGGGCACTGGTTCGTCGGGTCCCAATTCGATCTTCTTGACTTTTTCCCGCAGCGTGTCGGTTTTCTCATCGATAATAAAACCGCCGTTTTCCATTACCAACACACGTTCCGGTATCTTTTCGATTTCCGTGAAGGTGTGGTTTACCGCAATGACCGTGGTATTGTACTGTGCGATCATATCCAGCAGCCGGTCCAGGAATATGTCCCTCAGGTAGGCGTCCACGGCGTGGAGGATTTCGTCCAATAATAGTAACCGCGGTTTTTGAGCCAAAATCAACGAGAATAAAAAAAGTGTCCGCTCACCCACGGAAAGGGTCTTGACTTTACTGTCCGGGTCCAGGTCCAGTTCCTTCAAGAGGGAATCGTCAAACCCGCCGGTGCGAAAGACCCGGGTATGAAAGTTTATGGCTGTTTTCAATGTGAGGTTTTCAAAGAAACCCAGGCCATCGGGAATGTACCCGATTCGTCGTTTGGACAATCCGTCTTTAAAGTACACTGAGCCGGAGAGGGGAGAGAGAACGCCGGTCAGGCATCGCAGGAAGGTGCTTTTGCCTGCCCCGTTGTTACCGGCGATCAATATGAATTCCCCTTCGCCGAACCGGATGTTTATATTTTCCAGGACGGGTTTTTTCTTGAATTTAAATGATAGGTCCTTTACTTCAATCATGGTGGTCTCCATCCAAATGTTTTTCCATTAGTTCTTTGATTTCAGTTTTCGTGGCACCCACGGCGAGGACGCGGTCGATAAAGTTACGGAACTCGTCTTCGATGAGGGCTTTTTTCAGGCTGTCGAGTTTTTTCTTTTTGAAGGTCACCCAGTGTCCGCTGCCCATTTTCCCTGCGATGAAACCTTCATCCTGGAGGGCGGCGTAAACTTTTGCCACAGTGTTAGGGTGCAATCTGATGATCTTTGCCAGTTCCCGTATGGGCGGCAGGGAGTCCCCGTCTTTCAACCGTCCCGCCAGTATCTCTACCTTTATGGCCTGTATTGCTTGCTTATAAACAGGAATCGAAGATGCTGTATCGATGTTCATCCTAAACATAATCACCTCGCACAATCAAATTGCCACATCGTCGTGTTACAATTTTGATTGTAACAGTATTATGTTACAATTTTCCTATTTTGTCAACTGGAAAATGAAAAAAAGAAGGAGTGCCTAAAGCGCACTTTAGGCACTTCTATTTAAGCTTTCTCTCCTCCGGGGATTTGTAGAATATCTCCATGCGGTTGATGCGTTCCTCGATATCCTTTAGTTCTCTCTCTTTGGCGATGGTCACTTTCTTCTCGAACATCTCGAAGGCATCCTCGACTTCATCGACGGTCAATTGAATGGTCATGGTGATAAAGTCGTGGATTTCCTGGCCCAGGTTTTCCAGTTCCGGTTCCTCGTGAAGTCGGGCAATGATTATTTTATCGATCTTAAAAAGGACTTTCCCGACCTCTTCGCCGGTGAATCCTTCCTTGAAACGGTGATTGGAGAGGTCCCTGACATAATCCAGCAATAACATCCGGTCGTTGTTCCGAACCGAGGAACTCAGCAATTGATAGATAATTCCGACGTACCAATCGAGGTCGCTTTTTTCCATTTTATTGTAATTGGGGAATTCGTCTCGGTTGGCGGGATCGAGGATGGTTGACCTGATCGTTTCGATCATTTCCTCTTTTAATTTCAACATGATCTCGTAGATCAGCAAGTTGGGCCGTAGGGAGACTTTTTTCATGGCCGCGGCGTTTTTACGGTGCCATTCGGAGGGGTCGCTTTTCATTTTTTCGATCATAAAGAGGAGCCGTCTCAGGATATGGAGGCGGGGTGTGGGTTCCCAGCCCAGTGCTTCCCTTGTATATGATGCATCGACGCCCAGTTTACAGTCGAGGTATTTGATCATCCAGGGGCGTTCGAAGGGCCGTTTCCCGATGAGGCGTCCCAGGAGGTCGCGGGCGATCACGCCGGGGTATGCGAGGAATTTCGGTATATAGTAGGGTCTTATTCGTCTTCCGAAATAGGAACGGGTGGCCATTTCGTAGAGTTCCCGGTGATTGGTGGAACCGTCGGGGCTGGCGATATAGGTGTCGAAGCGGGGTAATTTATCGGTATTTTCAAGGATACCCAGCGCCAGTTTACCCAGGTCCCTGGCATGGATATAAGACACGGCGGATTCCCCTTTTCCCCCGAGGACTTTCGAGTTCCATTTGTTCGAGAGCCAGGTGGAGAGAAACATGTAGAGCACGCCGTATTCGCACCAGTCGGTGAAAACGGCGGCGAAACGGATGATGGAGCAGGGGAACCATTTGGAGAATTCCCGTACCATTGCTTCGCCTTTTTTTTTGCTGACGGCATAGTCGTAATTTGCATTGGGGGGTGTTTTTTCATCGATATGTTCATCGGTGCCCCGGGGGGGGAAATCGCATGCGGCGGTAGAGCTGGCAAAGAGGAACCGTTTTACGTGGAGTATTTTGGATTGTTCGAGCATGTATCGGGTCCCTTTTACGTTGGTTCGTTCGTATTCTTCGTTGGGTGTATATTCGAAGTCGTAGTATGCGGCCAGGTGGAACACATAGTCGGCGCCCCCCTGCCGTTTGATATTGTGCATGACCCAGCGCAGTGACAGCCAGTTCCCGATATCCACCTGGATCCATTTGATATTGGGATGTTCCGGCACACCCGCATTTTTTTGAGAGCGTCGTGCGATCGCATAAATAAGAAATTTATCCTTTGCGGCTTCTAGGAAATTCCTTCCCACAATCCCGGAAGCCCCGGTCACGATAATCGACGGAAGTTTTTCAGCCATGTCTTCGTACCTCCGTCCCAATTATACATGATAAAAGAAAAAAAAACCAGCATAATAAGGGGTAAGGAAAAGATGTAGGGAACAGGCTTGCCTGTTCCTTGCTATAAAAACGATTAACAAATACGGGGTAATTGTTCTTCGATGAGAAGCGCCAGCATCCGTTTACCGCCGACAGCGGTTTCGACATATACCTTTCCCGGATACCGGCTCGTGATCTTTCCGATTATCGCGGCTTCTTTCCCTTCCGTTATATCTCTCATGATTTCAAGGATTTTTTCGCCGTCGCTTTTCTTCACGATCATAATGACCTTGCCTTCATTGGCCGCATAAAGCGGATCGATACCCAGGATATCGCACACCCCGTGTACTTCCTCCCTTATGGGTAGATCGCTCTCCATTAACCTTGCGCTGAAAGGGCTGTTTTGAACCACTTCGTTCAGCACCGACGCCGCGCCGCCGCGGGTCGCGTCCCTCATGAACTTAATCCCTTCGGGACATGCATGCATTACCGCCCCGATCAAATGATTCAACGGCGCGCAATCCGAAACCAACCCTTTTGAAAACGAAAGCCCGTTCCGTTCCGCCATCACCGATATCCCGTGATCGCCGATGGTGCCGTTGATGACGATCAGGTCTCCCGCTTCGATATCCCTTCGCTGTACCCCCGATTCCAGGATACCGATGCCCGATGTATTGATAAATATTTTATCCGCTTTTCCTTTTTCCACCACTTTGGTGTCGCCGGTCACGATCTTCACCCCGGCGTAATCCGCGGCTGTTTTCATGGAAACCATGATCTTCTTCAAGTCGGAAACCGGCAGACCTTCTTCCAGGATGAACGCGGAGGAGATATACATCGGTTTCGCGCCCATTACCGCCAGGTCGTTGACTGTCCCGTTAACGGCCAGTTCCCCGATATTCCCCCCGGGGAAAAAGACCGGTGTGATCGTGTAACTGTCCGTGGTAAAGGCCAGTTTCTTTTCATCCATGCCGTCCAGGGAGAGAATCGCCGAATCGTCCAGTTGCAGGGAATCGGAACCGAAGGTCTCTTTGATCAATCCATGGATCAGTTCGTTCATTAATTTCCCGCCGCTGCCGTGTCCCAACAAGATTTTATCTTCCATTTCGCTGCTCCTTTGTCAACTCGAATATTTGTAATACGCCGCGCACGACCCTTCCGTCGATACCATGCATGCGCCCACCGGGTTTCGAGGGGTACACGTCTTGCCGAAAAGCGGGCATTCCAGGGGAGTGATAATACCGCGCAGCACCTCGCCGCAGCGGCAGCCTTTGGGCTCCACCACCGGCGGAAGGGTTACGGGGAATTTTTTCTCCGCATCGAAATCCGCGTATGTATCCCTCAATTTCATACCGCTGCCCGGTATGATACCGATACCCCGCCAGTTGGCATCGCAGGGTTCGAAGACCTCGTCCATTATCTCTTGCGCTTTTACATTTCCCTGTTCCGTTACCACTTCGGCGTACTCATTCAGTATTTTCGTTTCATTTTTTTGAATTAAATTGATCAGCACCAGCGTTCCCATGAGCAGGTCTTTGGTACTGAATCCCGCAATGACGGACGCTTTTTTATACGTTTCCGAGATGAACCGCCACCCTTTAACTCCCGTGATGGCGCTCACGTGTCCCGGCAGGATGAAACCGTCGATGTTCACTTCTTCCGATTCCAGCAGCGCCGCCACCGCCGGGGGCGTTACCTTGTTTCCCGCCAGCAGGGAGAAATTTTTTATATTTTCATCTTTTGCTTTTTTCGCCGTGATCGCTTCGGTGGGAATCGTGGTCTCGAATCCCACGCTCAGAAAGACCACTTCCCTGTCCGGGTTGTCCCTTGCAATGGTCAGGGCATCCAGCGGGGAGTAAACGATTACGACATCGATGCCTTCCGCTTTCTCTTTTTGCAGCGAACTGTACGAAGAAGGGACTCGCATCATGTCCCCGAACGTACAAACCGTTACCTTGTGTTTCCGGGCGATCTCGACGGCCCGGTCGAGGTAGTCGTTGGTGGTGACGCATACCGGGCACCCGGGCCCGTCCACCAGGTTTAATTTCCCCGGGAAAATATCCTTGACCCCGGTGTGGAAGAACTGCACCGTATGCGTGCCGCAGACTTCCATTATGTTGATTTTCCGTTCCAGTTGCAGGTTTTTTAGTTTCTTTGAAAACTCATTCACCAGCTCATCTTTTTTCATTGTTATTTCCATTATCAAAAATGCCTTCGGCGACCAAAACCCTTTTTGAAAAAAGGGTTCTGGACTCCCAAAAACGTTTGTCTAAATAAACGTTTCGGTTAAGCTTTTTCAAAAGCCAGCATGCTGCTGGACCCGCTTTGCACGGCCCGGGGTTTTTCCTCTTTTATGGGCATCGTCTCAAAGCCCTTAGAGGATGCACGCGCCGCGTGCCCGCCGGAGGCATTAAATTTAGAGACATCTTTTCGCACTGTCAACCGTGTTTCGCAGCAGCATGGCAATCGTCATGGGACCGACGCCGCCGGGCACGGGGGTAATGGCCGAGGCCACTTCTTTCACTTCATCGAAAGCCACGTCCCCGGTCAGCCGGTAGCCTTTTTCGCTTGAAGGATCATCCACCGCATTCATCCCGACATCGATGACCACGACGCCGGGTTTGACCCAATCGCGTTTCACCATTTCGGCGCGTCCCACGGCGGCTACCAGGATATCGGCTTCCCTTACCACCGAGGGTAGATCTTTGGTGCGTGAATGACAGATCGTTACCGTGGCATTCCGGTGTAACAACAGCATTGCCACAGGCAGTCCCACGATGTTGCTTCGTCCTAAAACCACGGCACGTTTGCCTTCGATTTTTATGCCCGTACGGTCCAGTAATTCGATACAGCCCCTGGGAGTGCAGGGAACGAATAACGGGTCACGCCGTTTCATCGAGAGACGGCCGATGTTGATGGGATGGAAACCGTCCACGTCTTTTTCCAGGCTGACGGCGGAAAGTATCTCTTCTTCATCGATATGTCCGGGGAGTGGCAGTTGGACCAGGATGCCGTGGACATCGGGATTGGCGTTGAGGTCCAGGACGATTTTCAGTAACTCTTCCTGTCGGATGTCTTCCGGGAGGTCGTGAGCGAAGGAGGCGATCCCTGCCTTTTTACAGGCCCTCTTTTTCATTTTGACATAGGTCTGGGAGTCTTTCCGGGTGCCCACCAGTACCGTTGCCAGGCCCGGCACTTTGCCGGTTTCGGTTTTCATTTCCTCGACATCCGCCCTGATCTCGTCGTGGATATCGGCCGCGATTTGTTTCCCATCGATTAACTGTGCCGTCATCGGTACCTCCTAATTTTTGCCACTAAGGCACTAAGACACGAAGGTTATTTATGATAAAGATTTCTACCTTTGTGCCTTTGTGTCTTCGTGGTTAAGTTTTATTTTAGAGGAATTACCCGGGGATGTCAATAGTCATTAAAGAAAACCGACTTTCTTACAATGGGCGATCATTTTCTCGACAAGTCGTTTATCGGTTTTCGGCCATTTCAAACCGAGTTTTTCCAGGAGCATCAGGGTCCTATCCATTTTGTATGTGGCCCGGGTCCCTCTTTTTTCCTCGAAGACCCATGAATGTATCTTCAGCAGTTCTATGATTCTTTCGTATTCGCCGTTACCTTCAAATTTCGCCAGGTATTCCTTTTCCTCTTCCGCGTTCAATTCGTTCAGATGGAATCCCAGGTCTTTCAAATATTCCGCCAGCTCCGTCATGGGCAATGTGTTCGGATTGAGCACATGATGGGTTTGATTCACCAGCCCCCGGCACATTAAAAGCGATACCACGGCCCTGGCCGTATAGTCGATAAAGGACATATCGAAAACCATTTTTTCGCGCATATGTTCCGTCAGCATTTCCAGTTTTATGGCCCCTTTTATGATGTTGTAGAAGAAATCGTCACCGATATTTTCCTGGAATTTACCGGTATCGGAATGAAAGACCAGGTTCCCCACCCTGTATATGGAACTATTGACACCCTTTTCCCTGGAAGCGACCACTCTCTTTTCCGCTTCAAATTTACTTTTCAGGTAGATCTGATCGAGTTCCATACCCATGTCGCCGCAATACTCGGTAAAGAGGACATATTCCCTGCCGGGTATATTGCCTTCTCCCACCGAGATGGTGGACACAAAATGAAAATCTTTTTTCTTCCCGGCGGCGGCCAGCTCGAGCAGCCTTTCGGTTGTCGCGACATTGTCTCTGTAAAGGTCCCCGTATGTGCCATGGTGCCTGACATTGGCGGCGGGATGAACGATCGCATCAACCGTATCCACCAAACCCTCGTATCGATCAGGCCCCATTCCCAGCCGCTCTTCGCTTAAATCGGATCGAATGACGGTAAACCGGTCTTTATGAGTATTGAAAAAAGCCTCACCGAAGTAATAAACGAACCTGTCCCTGAAACGCTTTTCCGCCGCTTCCCGGGTGGCACCCCTTATGGGGAGATAAAGGACCGCATCCGTACGTTCCGACAATTCCGCCAAAATGTGCGCCCCCAGGAAACCGGTCCCCCCGGTTTGCAAGATATGACGGTATTCGTTTTTCCCGGAAAAATCGGGCCACTGTTCCCGCTCGATTCGTTCAAAATATGCATTCGTGTCCAGTTCCAAAAAGTACTCTTGCGGTGTTTTCCCCGATTCCCGGATTTTCTCTTTTTTATCGACGCAGTGATCGATGACCTTCGACAGGTTGGCTTTGAAACGGTCGCAAAACGCTTCCATACCGGTCCTTTCATACTCGTACCGGTTGTAGGTCACGTAGAGACCCAGCCCCTCTTTACCGGCACTGCCGTGGATATCCAGGACGTAATCGTTATCGAACTCCGGGCTGAAACCGGCATCGAACCCCGTTTGCAGCCGTTTGTCCATATAATCTATTCCCTCACCCCTGATTTTTTTCAACTGTAAATTATGCCGCTCGAGTATGGAATCCAGTTCGGCCTTATCCGCGGCGGAAAGGGTCCAATTACCGGCGGGAACGGTCTGTTCGATCTGCCATGGGCTGCGGGCCCCCACGACAGCGGATGTAACTCCCGGCTGCCGCAGCACCCAGGCAATGGCCAATTGGGCCACGGTCTTATCGTTACGTTGAGCGATGGGGTGTAATTTCTCAACCATTTGAAGGTTGAGGGATAAGAAGGGTTCCCGGTAATTTTCCAGTGTCAGGCGGTTATCGTCCGGCGGGAGATTCCCGATTTTCTCCCGGGTCATTTTTCCCGTCAACAGCCCCCGGTACATGGGACTGTACGACACGATCCCGATGCCGTTGGCCGTACAATAATCCAACAGCCCATATTCGATCCCGGGTGCCAGCATGTTGTACTCGGGCTGGACAAAAGCGACGGGACGGATCGCCTGGAGCACCCGGATTTGCTTGACTGAAAAGTTGGATACACCGGCATAACGGATTTTACCCTCCCTGATCAAATCCCCCAGGGTTTGCCATGCAATTTCGTTTTCCGTATCGGACATGGGGGCGTGGATCTGGTAAAGATCGATGACATCGGTATTGAGATTTCGCAGGCTTGTCTCGATTTCGGACCGGATACGCTTCGGGGACAGATCGTTTAGCAGCGTTACTTTGTCCCCGGCCATTCGAAGACCGCACTTGGTGGAGATGATGACGTCTTTCCCCACACCTTTGAGCGCCCCGGCAACGACTTTTTCCGAATGGCCGTCCCCGTACACCGGAGCGGTGTCGATCCAATTGATCCCCATTTCCACGGCATGACGGATGGCGGCGATGGATTCTTTATCATCCTGGGGTCCCCATCCGTATTTATAACCGCCGCCCCCGGCGGCCCATGCACCGAATCCGACGGCAGACAACCGGATATCCGAATTTCCTAATTTGTTAACGATCATGGCGGCTTTCCTTATTCTCCCATCTGTCCCAGGTAATTGAAACTGATTTCCGGGTGGCATTTAAAATCGATACCCTCTTTCTTCTCCCGGGAAGTCAGGTATCGCAGGATACCGTAACCGATTCCCTTATTGGGGACCCTTCTCAGGGTTTCCTTGACATTCCGGATCCATTGTCCCACATCCTCATCGCCGGGCGGCTGCAAATCCAGCAGCAGGGGGTACTGTGAGGTAAACCAGCCCACGGTCCGGCTGATATCGATGTTTTCCATGATATTTTCCCGTCCGTGGCCCTCCATATTGATCGCCACGTTCTCATTACCGCTCCACTCCCTGATCGTCATGGCCAGGGCGGTCAGCAGGATATCGTCGATCTCGGTGTTATACGGCCGGTTGACATCCCTGAGAAGTTTCCCGGTCTCTTCTTTACCCAACTTCATTAACACTGTTTCACGGTTCCCGGAGGTTTGTTTTTCCTTGCCCACCGCGTAATCCGTCGGTAATTTTTTCACCGGGACTTCTTCTATTTTCCGCCAGTAATCCAGCTCGTTCAAGGCTTCCGGGCTATCTGCATAGGTCTTCAAACGGGCCGCCCACTCCTTATAAGAATCGGTTTTATCCTGGAATTTGATCGCTTCACCCCTTGCCGCTTTTTGGAACCCTATTTGAAAATCTTCCAGCAGTATCCGCCAGGAAATACCGTCGATAACATTGTGATGGATGATCACCAGCAAATAATCGCCCTTAACTGTCCTGAACAGGCCCAATTTGACCAGGGGGCCTGTCTTCAAATCGATGGACCGTTGAAGCCTTTCCGCTTCGGTCTCCAATGCGGTTTCGAAAACGTCCTGATCTTTGAGATCGATAATTTCCAGGTCGAACAACGGGCCTTCGTCCGTACCGCGATTTTTTTGGATAACGGTGCCGCCGTCGTCATCGTATACCATGCGCAGGGCGTCATGGTGTTCCACTATCCGGGTGAATACGTTTCTAACCAGGGTTTCATCGAAACCCTCGCTGTCATGGAGCATAACGAAGTGGTTAAAGTGGTGTTTTTCGCCGAATTCTTTTTCAAAATACCACTTAAGAATGGGCGTCATTTCCACATATCCCGAGACGGGGCCCTGGTCGATCTTGCGTTCGATCTTTTTTACATGTTTGCCCAATTGCCGGATGGTGGGATTGACGAAAATGTCATTAACATTGATACTTAAACCGCGTTTCGACAACCGGGCGGAAATAAGTATGGTTTTGATGGAATCCCCACCGCTTTGAAAAAAATCGTCGTCGATTCCCACGCGTTCGAGGCCCAATACCTCCTGCCATATTTCCGCCAACAGCTTTTCATTTTCGGATCCCGGGGGCGCATAATCCTCATCCGTGCTCTCCAGTTGGGGCCCGGGCAGTGCCCGCCGTTCCACTTTGCCGTTGCCGTTCAGGGGCAGGGTATCCAACTGTATAAAATAGGAGGGGATCATGTAAGCGGGCAGGTCCTCCGACAGCAGTGCCTTTAACCGGACGATATCGACCTTTTGGGGAGAAACGATATACGCGCAAAGGTAATGATGACCGGTCCCGGGTTCCTTTCGGGCGATAACGACGGCGTCTTTGATAAAATCGATGTTCATGAGGCGGTTATCGATTTCGCCGGGTTCGATTCGGAATCCCCTGATCTTTACCTGGAAATCGATACGCCCCATGAATTCGATATTACCGTCGGGGAGCCACCTGGAAACGTCACCGGTGGCATACATCAACGGTTCTTCGACTTTGGGATTGGAAATAAAGGTATCGGGGAAGAATTTATCATCAGTCATTTCGGGATTGTTGAGGTAGCCCCGGGATACGCCGTCGCCGCCGACATAGAGTTCACCCGCCACACCGATGGGAACCAGCCGGCGGAATTTGTCGAGAATGTATACGGTGGAATTGGCAATGGGAATACCGATGGGGATGCTGTCTACATAATCCTTATCCACGAGTTTAAACGTGGAAAAGGTGGTGTTTTCCGTGGGACCGTAGCAATTGATAACGGTGATACCGGGAACGTGGGACTTTAACCGCCGGACATGGGACGCGGATACGATATCGCCGCCGACAAGCAGGTGCTTAAGGCTGCTGAAAATATCGGGATCGGTATCCAACATCTGGTTGAACAACGCCGACGTCATCCAGATGGTGGTGATACGGTTATCCAGCATGGTCCGTTTTAATTTATCGGCATTTAAAATGGTATCTTTAGGCGCCAGGTAGAGGGCCATGCCGTTCAAGAGACAGCCCCACAGTTCGAAAGTGGAGGCATCGAATTCCAATGCACCGGTCTGCAAAATACTCCTATTTTCTTTAAAGACCATATAATTGGTATTCTTCACCAGCCGCACCACGCTGATCTGGTCGACCATGACACCTTTGGGTTTCCCGGTGGAACCGGAGGTATACATGATATATGCAAGTCTGTTGCTGTTGTCGTCCTTGTGGAAGGGGGTTTCCCCTTTATAGATAGTGCTGTTGTCCAGGTCTATTACAATGGGGGCGAAATCGCCGGGGTCGTCGTAGTTGGTCAATAAGACCCGGGCATTGCAGTCCCTGAAGATATATTTCTTCCGTTCGATGGGATAGTCGGGGTTCAGGGGTAAGTATGCACCGCCGGCTTTCAGGGTGGCCACGATACCGATGATCATCTCAACGGATTTTTTGGCCATCATGCCCACGATACTTCCCGGGTTAACGCCTTTCTCCCGCAGCAGGTGCGCCAATTGGTCGGCTTTGCGGTTCAAAGCCCGGTAACTGATGGGTTTCCGTACATTTGCACCTATGTCGTAGAATACCGCGGCAATGTTTTCGGGGGTCCTGGCGACCTGTTCCTCGAACAATTCGGCAATGGTCCTTTTATGGGGATATTCCGCCCGAACATCGTTAAAATCGTACAGTATTTTCAGCCGTTCCTTTTCCGGCAGCATATCGATTTCGGCTATTTTTTGATCGATGCCGCGGCAGACAGTACTGATGATTTGTTCGTAATAACGGATGAACCGCTCGATGGTGGACTCTTTGAAAAGTTTGGTACTGTATTCGACCTTGAATTGAAGACCGACTTCCGTTTCCACGGCCACCATCAACATGTCGAATTTGGATGTTTTATTTTTATACTTGTAGGGATTGGATGTATCGAGCATTAATGCTTCCAGGAGATATTCGGTGCGATCGTCTTCATTTTCCAATTCGAAAACGACGTCGAAGAGCGGGTTTCTCCCGGCATCGGCCCGGGGTGCGACTTTGCCCACCAGTTCCTCCAGTGGATAGTCCTGGTGCTCGAAAGCGGCAATGGTACGATTTTTTACTTCCGCCAGGAATTCCTTGAACGTCTTATCGCCTTTGGGATAATTTCGCAGGGCCAGTGTGCCGACGAACATCCCGATAATTTCCTGGACATCGGCATGGCCCCGTCCCGCGGTAACGGTACCGGCCACGATGTCGTCCTGACCGCTCAATTTGGCCATTAATACATTAAAGGCGGCAAACAGGGCCATGAACAAGGTTTGCCCCTGTTCCAGGGCCAATCGCTTTAACCGTTCCGTTTCTTTCTTGCTTATCTCGAAAAGAACCGTATCGCCGTCGAAGGAACGTTTGGCGGGCCTGGGATAATCGGTGGGGAGATTCAACGGCGATATTTCCTTCTCGAATTCCCTGAGCCAGAAGGATTCCAGCTTTTTTATTCCCGCTTTTTGTTCCTCTTTTTCGGCCCATTCGGCATAGTCTTTATAATGAACGGTAACGGGGGGCAATTCCTTGCCGTCGTACAACTGCCAGAGTTCATCGATCAAAATCACGGTGGAAACACCGTCACCACAGATGTGATGCTGATCCAGCATGAGTATCTGGATGGCGCCCGTGACTTCGATCAGTCCGGCACGTACCAGGGGCGGCTTGCCCAGATCGAAGGGCCGTACAAAATGTTCCACCACGTCCTGGATGGGAAGACCGGTAAATGTTGTCCATTCTTTACCGGGCTGTTTGGAAGAGATCATCCCGTCATCGTCGGTTTCATAGTATTCCAGTTTAAAATCCGGGGCGATTTCCTCGTAATCGTGGATTTTTTGCACGGCGGTTCCGCCCCTGGTAAGGAAGGATGTACGCAGGCTTTCGTGCCGTTTGATCAACTGCCTGAATACCTCCTCCAGTTTATCTTTTTGGGTATTTTTACGATAGATGTCCAGCAGGGGCATGTTGTAGAGGGTACTGTTCTTTTCCAGTTGGTCGAAGAAGTACAGCCGTCTCTGGGCGGAGGTCTGGATATAGTACTCTTTTGGCGGAGCGGGTTCGATGCCTGCATACTTGATCTCTTCGGAGCCTTTGATATGCTTGCTTAACCGGCGGATGGTGGGCATGTCGAAGATTTCACTCATCTTCAATTTGACATCCAGGGTTTTATGTATCAATGTGATCAAAACGGCGGCCTTGAGCGAGTGGCCGCCCAATTTGAAGAAATTACCGTCGATGCCGATCATTTCTTTTTTCATTTTTAATACGTCGGACCAGATGGCCGCCAGTTTGTCTTCCGTTTCGTTTCTCGGCGCCGCATAATCGGCTTCTTTTTCCAGTTCCATATCCCGCGGGTCCGGCAGGGCTTTACGGTCGATCTTGCCGTTGGGGGTCAGGGGGATTTTATCGATGGGCACGAAATAGGCAGGCACCATGTAGGAAGGCAAGCTGCCCTCCAATGCGCTTCTCAATGCCGATGCATCGATTGATCCCGCGGTGTCGGGGACCAGGTAGGCACACAGGTACTTTTCACCGTCGCCGTCATCCCTGGCGAGCACGATGTTTTCCCTGACACCGGGTTGTTTTAACAACTGGCTTTCGATTTCGCCGGTCTCGATGCGGAACCCGCGAATTTTGACCTGGTGGTCGATACGGTCTATGAATGCAAGGTTTCCGTCCGGCATCCAGCGTGCAATATCGCCGGTTTTGTATAGAACCTCGTTATCGAGCAGGGGGTGGCGGATAAATTTTTCCGCGGTGAACTGCGGTCGTTTCAGGTAGCCCCTGGATACGCCGTCACCGCCGATACACAATTCGCCGGGAACACCGAGGGGCTGCAGTGCATTCTTTTTATTTATAATATATATACGCTCGTTGGGCATGGGTTTACCGATGGTGATAGTCTCCCCTTTGAGCCGCGAGATATTTTCTTTTGTAATCGTAAAAGAACTGGAATCCACGCAGCATTCGGTGGGCCCATACACATTGGTAATGACGGGAGCGGGCGTTTCAAATTTATCCAGGAAAGAATCGACGACCTGTTTGGGCAATGCTTCGCCGCCGATGAGGAAATGTTTTACATTAAAATTGAAGCGGTTATCGCCGGCGGCGCCCAGCATCAACCTGAGATGACCGGGCGTGCCGTCTGAAATATCGATCCCGTGTTTATGATAGTATTCGATCAAACCGGCGCCGTCAACCCGGGTATCCTCCGGCACGATGTAGAGGCTGTGTCCCAGCAGCAGCACGCCGAAAATTTGCTGCACGGATGCGTCGAATATAATGGGCGCAACCAGGGCCGCCTTCAGGTTGGGACCATAACCTTTGTAAATCCTCTCCTGTAGACCAAACACGAGGTTAATGACGTTCCGGTGCTCCACCATAACTCCCTTGGGTTTCCCGGTGGTACCGGAGGTATAGATGACGTAGGCCAGGTCCCGGGGTTCATTGATGTTTCCCGGTGTGGGGACGCCGCCGGTAAAAATTGTTTCATCGATCATCATGGTGTTGCCGGGGGCGGTTTCGTAGGAAACCAGGTGACTTTGAGTCAGGAAAACGACCGCGTCACTGTCTTCGAGCATAAAATCCCTTCTTGCTTCGGGTACTTGTATGCCTATGGGCAGGTAGGCCCCACCGGCCCTCAAAATACCGAAAATAGCGATCATCACTTCTACCGAACGTTCCATCATCAGGCCGGCGATAGCGTCCCTGCCGACGCCTTTCCGTCTCAATGCCCGGGCCAATCGGTTGACTTTTTCATTAAATTGCCGGTAATTCAGACGGCTGTTTTCGTCTACCACGGCAAGAGCGTCGGGGGTCTTTCGCACCTGTTCTTCAATTATATCGTTGATGGTTTTCTCCCCGGGATACTTCATCTCATTATCGTTAAAGCCGTGGATCAGCAGTTCCCGTTCGTCGGCTGAAAGTATATCGATGGCGGAAAGCTCCATGCCGGGGCTCTCGAGTACGGCTTTGAGCAAATTGATAAAATGCCTGAAAATACCTTTCACCGTCGCCTCTTCATATAAAGATGCGTTATATTCCACTTCGCCTTCCATGGTGTTTTCGCCGCGGGTAAAGGAGAAGATCATGTTGATGGGAAGGGTGTTGAAACTATTTCTATCGTGGATGGAGGTCAGCAGCACGCCGATATCGAAGAGGGCAAAATCATCCTGTGACGCGGTCATCCGGTGCCGGTCCCGCAAGTCGTTCACAGGGTAGGCCTGGTGCTCGATTGCCTCGATTATGGTCTGGCGTACTTCCAGCAGCAGTTCGTTGAAACTCCGGGTATCGTCAAGGAAACCCCTTAATGCCAGTACGGTGTAACCGGGAGGGGTATCGAAAATCCTGCCGGTCTCCGGGTCGCACCGGAATACGGGGGCCCCTATGACGACATCCTTCAGGACCTCGTAGGAATACTTGTCCAATAGTACGATCAGGGCGGACACCAGCATTTTGTATTGTTTGAGATTCGAGCCGCGGCAAAATTTCTCTAATTCCGCACCGACGTCTTCCGGGAAGGTGAATCTTATGCTTTTCATAAGTCGTTCCGTGGAAGGCGATAATTTATGATCATAAGGGAAGCATTGCTTTTCCAGGTCTCCGGCCAGTTTTTTTAACCAATATTCTTTTTTATTTGTCATGCATACCTCGTTGATCGCTTATTCTTAAGCGTCGGACTTAAAACGTTTCGAGAAATCGTATTACACCTCATTGAAGTCATAATTTTTGTCACGCATTGGTATAATATAAGAGAAAAAATATATTTTTTCAAGGGGAGAGAAAATAAAAATATTTTTCGTTGACAAACATCCGGGGTAAAGGCGGAGGGTGGTGAAAGCTAAAATTTCTTGCCGACGGTCACCATGACCATCCTGCCGTTTCCGACCAATCCGATGTCGGCCCAGTTCGCATTTAGGGTGTAGGAAGGGAAGTAATATTTGGTATCAAACAGGTTGAATCCGCTGATGCTAAAGAAATAACCTTTCCCGAACAGATCGTTGAATCGCAGGTTGGCCCCCAATACAAAGTACCCGTCGACTTTATCGGCGACCCGGTCGCCGGATTCCCCAAGGGTATAGTCCCAATATGTATCCATGGCCCCGACATATCTCCCGGTCATGGCCAGGGTTGCATTTTCGCTGAAAGAATAAGACGCTTTCAGATATGCCAGCATTTTTGGGGAGTAGGCAACATCGATGTCTTTGAAATCCTCTCTTTCATCATCTGTTTTCTGATAGGTTCCACTGATTTCCAGGAAAAAGTTCGTGGACGGTCTGGCTTGAAGGGTTAACTCCGCGCCTATGGTCTCCAGTTCCCCTGCATTTGAATTATAACCGGCAACCCAGGTTCCGGTATCGGGATCGAAATACGGTTGGTTTACGATTATGTTGTTGAAATAATTGTAGAAGACAGAGAAATTCAGCGTGAATTTTTCGGAAAATGCTCCCAGATAGTTCAGTTCAACGGTATTTATATATTCGGGGTTCAGTGTCGGCTGCGCTGAAGTTGCCTGGGCGACGGTATTAAAGAATGAGGGCATATTGATGGCTTTTCCATATAAGAGTTTAAGAATACTATTGTCGTCCAGGTAAAAAAGCGCGGCTATGCGGGGGATCAATTCTATCTTATCATGCTCGAACGTGGCGGCGGCATCGGCAAGACTAACCAGGTCGGTATAAAAGACCGAATATTTCATCATTTGTTCCAGACGGGCCCCCACGATGAATCGAAAGGATTTGCCGGGGATGATATCCGCTTGTAAGAACATTGCACGGCTTTCAATGGGGTCCTTCATCCCTATTCTATAATAAAGGTCGAGGTAAGGGTATACACCTTCAAGCTGCTCATAAATTATTTTTTTGTAAAACAGTCCACCGGTTATATTGAGTTTTTCAGAGGGGTTGAAATACCCGGTGAGATCCACTTCGTAATCTTCCCTGTAGTTAAAATCGCCGCCCACGTTAGAATCTTCAGGCACGAACCAGGAAAAATCACCTCGTGTTGACCCTTTATGATAGGTAAACTTACCGTCCAGGGAAAATTTTTCTGAAAATTTATGTTTATACCCGAAGGAAATACTGGAGTAAGTACGAGTGTAGTGAGAACCATCGGGAGACGAAGGTGGAAAGACAAGATAAAACTGTTTTTCCTTGTGATTGTATGTGAAGTTGGCGTAAAATCCCTTATAGGAGCCGGACAAATTAAAAAATTTGGATTTATCCCCCAGTTTGTCTTTAGTAGAGGTGTAAGGAGTCATCCCTGACAGGTCGTATGTAGACATGTCACTATGGGGTATATCCGGTCCCGCGGTGTGGTAATAGCCTGCGTTAAAGACAAGCAATATGTCATCGGTAGTGTAAGCGCTCCTGGCAGCTACTTTCACCGTTTCTTCCGTGCCGCCGGAAATCGATAGTAAACCCGGATTTTTGCCGTCATTGGTAATGATATTGATTACGCCGAAGAATGCCCCGGGACCGTATATCACCGACATGGGACCCCGGATTACTTCGATTCGGTCGATGGCTTCCACGGGGATGTATTGCCCCCCGTAAACGGCGCCGTCGCTTGACATTCGTTCCTGCCTCACCCCATTTATCAAGATGATGATGTTGTTTGCAAAAGCGGTCCAGAAACCACGGACACCGAAAAGCATCCCTTCGGAACCTCTCTGGTCGATGCCGAACAACCCGGGAACATTTTCCAGTACGTCTTCCAGGGTATTATACCCGAAACGCTCGATGTCGGAACGAGTGACCACCACGGCACTGGCAGGAATATCGGTGATTCTTTCGGACTTTTTACCCGCGGTAGTGATCTCCACGTTCAATAATTCCTCCAATCCCATATCCATAACATCTTCCACTTCTTTTTCCTTCTCCTGCGCAAGCAGGGGCGTATTCAATGTGAATGAAAAGAGAAAGGCCAGCAAAACAACACCAACCCATGCATAAGACAACTTCATCATCCTAAAACCTCCTTAACTTTTGAAATTTCTTTCATTCCCTTTGATGTCATATTTTAGAGGGGATTTGTACGGAGGACAGGTTTCATACCTCGCAGCACCCTTCACAAAAACCATATTGCTTACCTCCTAATTTTGACTCCTCTATTATTAAAAAAAAAAAAAAAAATTACAAGTTCTTTTGTATTTTATTTTTATTTTTGTCCGAAATCCGGTCAGGCCACTGCGTCTCTCAACCGCTTCATTGTACGTTCTACTATTATCGCTGCTCTCTTCCTCGAGATGTAAGGCGCCGCATAGAGAAAATTAATGTTGATGTGACCGCGGAACGTATTGACCGCAAACCCCATCCCACTCCCGGCAGCAGAGTTGATGGCCGCGTAAGCGTGAATATCTTCCAATATTAAATCCCCGAACCGTTCCGGGATATCCAGGCGGCCCAGGTTTGTCGTTACAACCGGCGGGTATGATTCCACCAGTTCCCTGGCCATTTCAACGGGCGATGAATAATTCCTCCATAATTCACCGACCGAAAGGATCGCTTCCACATCTTTCCCGTATTTTATTTCCGTTGATATCGCTGCTTTAATTTCTTTCGCCGCCGGCCAGATCGGGGTATTATCGTCGATGCGTTGATAATGCAGTGCAAAGGAAATGTAATACCCTATATCTTCTTCCACATCCTTTACAAAATGGTGTCTTATATCCACGGGAGTAATACAACTGATCGTAAGGGGGCCTTTGCCCGGTATTCCCGGGGATTTTCGTATTTGCTCCACCACGGCCTGCAAAAAAGCCGCACAAAGTGCCCCATGGACCGAAGTCCCCTCCTTTTTACACCGGGATACAAATTTATCGGCATCTTCCTTTGAAATAACCCTGTTTATTACACGTGTGGTCCTCTTATCGGGAGGAACGTCCCGGTCTCCTTTAAGCACAACCGATCTGCGAGTATTTATATTTGCATGACTGCCGGGATACGGTTCGAACTTTAAATCCTTTCGCATAAGTTCGATAGACGAAAGCGGTTCTTTTAAATACCCGGGAGGCGGTTGCGGTACGGTTTCTCCCCGGGACAGTTTGCCGGCAATACTTAATAATTCCCTGATGACCATTATACAGCCTTTACCGTCCGTCGCAACGTGACAGAACGGTATCACCAGGTCACAGCGGTCTTTCCCCGGGTAAACGAGTTGTACGACGCGTACCAACGGTCCGGTGGCCCAGGGGAAATTCTCTTGCATTCCCTTTTCAACTTCATCCAGGTAATGCCGGTGATCCCTCCGTTCTACGATGCGCAGCGGAATTTGGGGTACCCCCCCGGTGTGAAATTCCGGGATATCGCCGCCTTTTATTTTCCATCTAAGGGGGGGATATTTTTCCTGTAAAATATCCAATGCCTTCCTCAACACAGGCCCGGTTAACATTCCCGACACACAGGTACCTATTACGGCGTTTGTGCATACGGCCTGGTCCAATAACCAGTTTACATGCTCGACAGCGCTTAACGGTCTACCCATTGTTTTCTTCCCTACTTTTTAGACTGAAACGACAAGCGATTATAAGACGTTTGGTGATATTACTTTTAACCATGGGGGCATTTTAAGAAAAAGATATTTGTTTGTCAAGAGGTAAAAAAAATGGGAACAGGTTAAAGTTAAGGTTGAAAAAAAACGTCCCGTTTTAATTTCAACCTTAACTTAACCTGGGACTGAGTTGAAATAGGATTATTTTAACGTTTTTATAAACCAGGCCGAGGCCCAGAAGACGGCATCGTCAAAAATCTCATAACCGTAATCGGAGTCGAATTCATGGTCGCCGTTCAACACGACCAGTTTTTCCAGGCCGTCGTGGTAGTTTATAAACGCCTGCCCGGCGCTCGGCTGGGGCCATACGATGATATCCTTCTTCCCGGCGACATACATCATTGGGCCTTTATAAGTACAAACAGCGGCAACGGGGTCCACATTGAACAAATCCTGGAAAAATCCTTTTCCCAGTTCAATATCTCCCAGGTATACGTCGCCGACGTAAATCGGCAGGGTAATGGTACCGCCGTCGGGCAGGGCCAGCCCTTGCTTAATGCCTTCGGCGGATAACAAACCGGCATAGGCTATGGGGGGCGAGGCAGGGGCGGACAATAGAGCAATGGAATCGATATGCCGTTCCATGGAAGCGGCCGCGGCAGTCACCAATCCTCCCTGGCTGAAACCCAGCATCCCGATGGAGTTCGCATCCACGGTGTGACCGAGTTTGCTGCGGACGAACCCAACGGCTGCCACGGCATCGGAAATTTGTGTGGAAAAGGTAGTCATGGTGTAGTATCCGTCGCTCTCACCGGTACCGCGGTAGTCCACCCGCAGCGTGGCGATTCCATGTTCCGCCATTAACCGGGATATCCGGGGGTAAAAGTGTTCGCCCCCGGTACCGGGGATTTCTTTGTAAAACCGGTCTTCGGCAAAACCGTTCAAGGTGATCACCACCGGCGGTTTGTGGACGCCTTTCGGTGTGACCAGCGTACAAACCAGGTTCATCCCTTCATTCCGGAAGGTAACCACCTGTTCTTCCCATTCATACTCGGGGGCGGCGTTCCGGATACTGTCATAAATACTCTCGACATCGGTATGCTTATAAGCATATCCTTTTTGTCCTTCAACCGAGCCTGAAGAAAAAACAAACACAATCGTCAAACTGACGATTATCCAAATTTTCTTAAAAAACATTTTGTCCTCCTATTATATTTATTATACCATTTTTTTTGCTATTCGCCTCACGGTATCCCCGGGGCGGCATTTATCCGTCGATAAAATGCCTCCGTAGAAACCGTTAGAGGTGCATAACCTCTTAAAAATTTAATAGAATTTTCTCGTTGCAAGTAAAAATTCTTTTGGTGAGGAATTGCCCATCCTAAATGCCTTTTCAGGCTCACCGGATTATAATAGTATAAAATAAGGGAATAGTCAACTCTTTTTTTGAAAAAAACATTTCTCACCGTTTGCTTTGCCTGTTCTCTTTTCTATCATTAGAATCCGCGGAACACGCAGAGGGGCGGCGCCCCCAGCCCAAGATCTACATCATCACAGGCTGAAACTCTGTTGCCAATTTTATCTTGTCTATCCTGAAATTGGTCAGACACTGTCCGACCGGTTGGTAGAAAGCCTTTCCTTCAGCCATTTTGTAGAACTCATCCAGATTGATGATCCTCTCAAGCGGATTTTCTATGAAATCGAATGTATCAATGGCAACTGGGCTGTCGGAGAACTTAGACGGCAAATCGGGAGCCTACTCTACGAGCGTACCGGCCGGTCATGCAAAAAGGGTTTCATGATAAAACTTATCAATGAACAGGTAAGTCAACCCGCCAATCCCGGCTTGATTAATCGTCAATGGCTTCGATGTGTTTCAGGGTGGTGCCGGAAAAGATGAGGAGAAGCTTTGTGACGGCGGTCTTTTCCATGCCCTTGCGGTATCTTTTGTCCAGGCTGTAATTCCGTAACTGAACGGCCGCTTCCGTTCTTATCTTCTCCAACCGGTGGGCGGTGTAGTCTTTGGTCTTGATGTATTTCAACTCCAGGATATAAGAAAAACGAATACCGGGGTAACGGATAAAAAAAGGCTCAAGCACAATATCGGCAAAACCACCGCTCAATTCCTTTTCGGTGTGAATGATGAACAGATCGCCCAGACCCAGGTAAACGGACAGGAACGCCTGGATAGACTTCTCACCGGTGATCAAATCCCGCAGCACCATGCGGCCCTTCATTTCAGCGGTTAGAAAAGCGAACAATTCCCGCCATTTCCCGTCATACGCCATGTCGGTCATCAATTCGGAGTATTTGGAGAAGTCCAGGCTGAAAATCCCGGTCTCCTCGTAAGCTTCCTTGATGTACTCGAAATAAAGCCGTTTGACAGTTTCATTAGGGATTTCGAACTTCACCTTTCCCTTCTCCGTGCCTACCCGGGTCAGGAGTCCGAAATAGAAGAGCAGCGATGTAAAGTTTTGCGGCTGAACGATTTTTTCAGCGGGGAAACTCCTGACCAGTTTGGCGGTGGTCCCGCCTTTTTCCACGATCTCTTTCAATTTGCCGAAATTACCGTTGGTTGTTTTACGCCGATCTTCTCCCTCTCCCCGGTCGATGATAATTAATTGCCTTAATTTGCCGTAATCGATACGGACATTTTCATCCACCAACTCCTCGGGGATTTCACCATCTTTGAGATACTCATCCAGGAAATACAAAACCATATCTGAGTTGAAAAGAGTGACTCGTGATTTTTTAGAAAAGGTGTACCGGTTATACCAGCGGTCCATTATTTCAAGGAGCCGGGAAGTCGGGTGTGCGATCAGACCGTTGTTCCTGTAATAGTCGATTATCCCGGTGACTTCCTCCCTCGTAAACCCCAGCA